>Ga0315548_1000044_pt1 | contig 96479 bp, 78 predicted proteins | sample SalMarSW160110MG_2_FD_202540 | JGI IMG/M metagenome (GOLD analysis project Ga0315548, IMG submission 202540) | Salt marsh sediment microbial communities from the Plum Island Ecosystem LTER, Massachusetts, United States - Salt Marsh Sediment SW1601-110 ... | reverse complement strand
GTTTTCGAATATTTTCCATCATATGCTCATAAACCAGCGCCGTTGGTTGTCTTTAACGCATTTTATGAAAAGACCCATCCCCTCGAAGCGCAGCGAAGATTCCAGAAATTCGTTATCTGGGACCCAGACCCTAATTCTCAAATCCATGATTTATAAAAAGAATACCTAAGTATCTTAGGTATTGCATACTTTTTCTTCAAGCCCCCGCGGCTTGTGCCCTAGGTGCGATTGTCCTATGGACTCCGCCATAAGGTGTCCCTTAGCGGACTTACGGAGAGCGGGGTAAAATCAATCAAAAATGGGGGTACCTGTTGAAAAAATTCGAATTTTTTCAAAAATTTATAATTCCTTACCTCACAAAGACTTACAAGACTTCTGCTCCCGATAAATCCTCGATTTTTCGAATCAAACCCGCGGGTCCCTCCTATTGTGGAAGGAGGTCAAATAAGACCTTTTAGATAAATAATTATCAACTTAGTGAATCTCGTTTTTAGCGTTTGAAAATTTGAATTTCGAATTTGTTTAGGATTTAGATATTAGAATTTAGAAATTTGCGAGTTTGTCTGTAGTCCGGCGTCTTGAGTCTGGCGTCTGGTGTCTGCTGGTGGTCTGCGCAGAAGGAAGATTCAATCAAAATGAACAAAAAATGCAAAACGAACCCAATTTTCAAAAGACTAAAAATGAGCGTAAGCGTAGCTTACACAATAACTAAGAACAAAAAACTATGAACTATGAACTACCAAAAACGAACCCAAAACGAACCCAAACGAACCCAAATTCACCCGCCGTAGCTCCAGTCCTTCGTAGCGTTAGCGAAGAAGGATCAGCGAAGGCGGGCGAAGCCAATTTGCGAGCACAGTTGAAAGGAAACGTTTCAAAGTATACAATAGGTAATTATGGAAAAATATTCAGCAGATAAGAAATGTGTTGTAATGAGCAGAGAAGAGGTCCGGGCCTTTGATGCATGGGCAATAAATGAGCTTGGAATACCCGGCGTGGTTTTAATGGAGAACGCCGGCCGAAGCTGCGCTGAGCTGATTAAGGACAAATTAGACGGTATTGCCCAGCCGAAGGTCTGTATATTCTGCGGAACGGGCAACAACGGCGGCGACGGTTACGTAATTGCCAGACATCTTTTGAACAGCGGTTTTAAAGTTGTCGTGATTATATGCGGCGACCGCAATAAGGTTAAAGGTGATGCGAAGGTAAATCTGGATATTTTAGAGAAGATGAATCAGCCGATTGAACAGTTCAAACTGGATGAAGGTGACATCCCGGTGCGGGTCAAAGCTTTTGCATCCGGTGCCGATATGGTTGTTGACGCCCTTTTCGGAACGGGATTAAGCGGACAGCTTAGCAGTGAATATAAGCAGTTAATAGAAAGTATAAATTCTCAGCGTTGTCCTGTTTTAGCGGTTGATATTCCGTCAGGCCTGGATTGCGATACAGGCGAGCCGCTCGGCGCAGCCGTAAGGGCCAGTTACACTGTAACTTTTGCTGCGGTCAAAAAAGGGCTTATAGCTGCAAATACAAACACCTATACAGGTGATATTTTCATCGCCTCGATAGGTGTTGAGCCGACCGGTACGTTGAATTAAAATGCACCCGGCCGGGCTGATAGTGTTTTATAACCTATAAAGTAGAGGAATCTTTCGACGTTAAATACGGGGATTGAAAGGGCTTGTGCTCGCGTTTGCACTTCCTTGTAGGATTCGAGTCTTTGCAGTGAGTCCTCGTATTTTTCCATCGCCATTGGGTCGACCTCCATTTCTTCGAAGGTTGGCCTTTTCAGGACGGTTGGTGTTGTTCCGAGAACAAGGAAGTCGGTATCGATAGAGATTTCATCAAACACTTCGCCGCCCCATTTTTTAATGAGCGCTTTTATTTTATCAGCGGCTTCATAATCGGTGTTCCCATCGTCGTCGAAGTCGAATTCGCCTGCCACCACAAAGACATTTGTTTTATCGCTGTCCCAGATTAAATTTGCGACTGAATCGCCCAGAATAATGGGTCTTTTTACATTGGACACTGTAATGCGAGCAGCCGAGATGTTTTCACCGACGTTGAATACCTCGATTTCGGCCTTTCCTTTGCCGTCTTTGGGGATGGGGGTATTTTTTTCATAAACCGAAAAAGTCAGGCCACGATAAACATGGTCACCGCTTCCAATATTGAGATGAACTATTTTTGTCGAGTCATCGATTAGTATTATTTTACCATCAGGTTTAAATGCCGCTACTTCACTGTCAGGCGGCGGGACAAGTGCGTGAAGCTTTTCTTGGGTACGTTTCAATCTCTCTTCGGTGATTACCAATTCCGCTTCTGTTTTGAGCATTTGCTGGTTTAGTCTTTTTCGATTATCTCTTTCCTCCTCGAGCTGTTCCATAAGAGTCTGCACCTGCTGGTCGGAAGTTTGCTGCAACATTATTTTGAGGTCATTGTAGTCCTGCTTAATGTTGTCAACCTGTTGCTGATATTTTTCCTTTTCAGCCAGGAGTGTTTTTTCTTTTTCAATACCTGTTTTCATTGCATCATCAAATTGATTTTTCAGCCGTTTAAGCTGTTTTTGAAGGGTGAACTCTGTATTTGCAATGTTGTCCAGTTTTGCTATAAGTTTTTCTACTACTTGTACAAGGCCGATGGTATTGGGGTCGTCGATTTCAATATAAGGCTGTTTTTTGGTTACGAATTCCAGCATTTGCCGGTAACCTTCCTGCACCTCCGGCGGAGTGGGGACGAAAAACAGACCGGCAACCTGATTTGTATCGTCGTGAACGATTTTTATATCAAGACAACCTTGCTCGAATTCGCAGGTGACAAGGGCAACATTGTAACCCGATTGTTCTTCCGTTCTGGTACCAATCTGTTCTTTGAAAGCCCCAATTTGGTCGACAGTTGATTTCCATATTTCTTCAAGCTTCTCAGGAGGCAATTCATCTTTCATCGTTTCATCGAAGTTTTCTGATGCCGTTGCAAACTGCTGGTTAACCAATAATTCGACAAATTCGTTGGTTGGAACCTTTGTGGCGACAATTTCAGTGGCAAGGAGAGGCTGGGCTAATAATTCTAAAATTTCTTTGACCTCTCTATTTGCGTTATCAACTTTGACTTCGGCAGGTTTCTCTTCCGGTAGACCTCCAATGATATTGGAAACCATTTTGTCAAGATAATCGACCATTGTGCCGAGTCTGCTCTTTCGAGGCTGTTTTATGCCCACTATAGTCCCTATTTTCTGCATTTCCGAGCCGCTGGCCAGCTCGTTCATCTGGTTTTGTAAAGTAACTGCCTTTGTCCTGTGTTTTTCGGCTTGTAGATAGAAGATGACTGCAAGGACAGTCGAGACAAGAAAAAGGCCGACAAACGTTATCACGGTATAAAGCATAGCACTACTTTGCTGTCTTTTACCTATTGGCATAGTAATACTCCTTAGAAATACTGAAAAATCACGTATTAATCCGCCGCAGGCGGATTAATACTGTCAAAACATAGTAGTATCGTCTTTAAAGGGGTCTAAATCAACAAAAAAATTCGTTGAGAACAACTTTAAAGTCCTATAAGATGTTGTCGCTTTGATTCTGATGCCGGAAGCCAGATCCTCAGAGCTTCTCCAAAAGAGCCGGTAATTGGCTAATTTTGCGTATTACGTATAGAGCTGCGGCGTTGGTGGCGTCGGATTTGGACGTGTGTAAACGAGCAGAACGAATTATCTGGATGGTCAAAAAACCTAATTTATTCGGTGCGATAAAGTCCTTTTCCTCGTTGTCGGCGACATGAGCTATATTTTCCGGCTTTACATTTAAGGCCTGCATAAGTTTTTCGAAGCCAGCTGGCGAGGGCTTCCAGAATTGTCTGCCGAGCTGTTCGGTATAGATTATGCACTTAAAATAGTTTTCGATTCTAAGTACCTGCACTTTTAACTGCTGGGCAGGCAGGAAGCCATCAGTTAACAGGGCCAATGTATATTTTATGCTTAATTGCTGAAGGACTTTCTCAGAATCGGCAGGTAGTGATATTTTCGGAGAATGGTTGCGGTAAGTTTCTACCAGTTTTTGGATGAGCCGGTCGTCATAGGATATGCCGAGGTTGTCAAGGGCTGCATTAAATGTCCTTGTGTGATTGCCAGCGGTGAACTGTTTCCATAAACTATCAAAAATCTCCTTAGGAGGCAGCACGTCCACCAGGTTAGTGAGTGACTTTGCAACGGCTTTGAAGCCGCTTCTGCAATAATCAAGCTCATCATAGAGCGTGTCGTCTAAATCAAAAACAATTGTCGTTATCATAGTTCGTAACCGGATTCCTTACTGTTAGTCAATTATAACATCGACATTTAGCTTAGCAGCATATAATATTATAATAACGAACTATGGCCAAACAAAGATTACATAAGGTTTTGGCGGCGGCGGGTATCGCCTCGCGCAGGCGGTGCGAAGAAGTGATACTTGAAGGGACGGTGCGCGTGAATGGCAGAATTGTGGATACGCTGCCGGCTTTTGTTGACCCTGAAAAGGACATCATAACCGTAAACGGGAGAAAAGTCAGCTCCGTTCGTAAGGTATATTTTCTCTTGAATAAGCCTAGGGGCGTGATTTGCACAAACTCGGACCCGCAGGGAAGAAAAAAAGCGATAGATATTGTGCAGGTGCGCGAGCGGATTTTTTGTGTCGGCAGACTCGACATCGACAGCACAGGTTTAATCATACTAACTAACGACAGCGAGCTGGCAAACAGATTGACACATCCAAGATATGGACTTGCTAAAACATACGTTGTCGGTGTCAAGAGTGAGATTGGCGGCGAGCAAATAGAAAAGCTGAAAAAAGGGATTTGGCTGGCTGAGGGCAAAACAGGCAGAGCGGCAATAAAGATATTAAAGCGCAGCCATAAGGAGTCGCTGGTAGAAGTAACTATTCGAGAAGGGCTTAATCGCGAGATTAGAAGGATGTTTGCGAAGATGGGGCTGCCTGTAAGAGCACTGACAAGGATACGTATCGGCAAAATTAACGCACGTGGCCTGGGTGTTGGTAAATTCAGAGAACTGAATAGCTCGGAAATAACGTATCTTAAGAAAGCGACTGGAAGTAAGACTTCGGGACGTAAATAAGGATATTTTATGTTTTTCAGCGGGTTCAGCAAGTATTATACGTATTGCTTGACGGTGGTGTGTGTGGAGTTATAATCGGGGTTGGAATCGGAAAGAATTTACAATTAGTTATTTCGCTGAAAAGGTGCAATTATGGCAAGGATATATGACAAACAGTGGGCAGATAGCCAGATTGGGTCGCTGTTTGGCCCGAACTTTAAGTTCAACTTGGCCTGGCTGAAGTGGATAATACCAGCAGCGGTGTTGGCGTGGCTTTTATCAGGGATATACATTGTTCAGCCCGACGAACAGGGGGTTGTTCGGAGGTTCGGCAGGGCGATTAGAGTGACACAGCCGGGTCCGAACTACCATTTGCCTCAGCCGATTGAGAAGGTCGATAAGGTAAAGGTAAAGAAGGTAAGGCGAATCGAAATAGGTTTCAGGACGGTTAGTACCGGGCAGCCCGCACGATATAGGTTTATGCCGGAAGAGTCTCTGATGCTTACAGGTGATGAGCAGATAGTTGATGCCCAGATAATAGTGCAGTACCTGGTCAAGGACCCTGAGAAGTTTTTGTTCAATGTTCGCGACCTGGAGGCGGAACGCGGTGCTCTTATGGACGCCGCTGAGGTGGCACTGAGGCAGGTGGTAGGGCAGCGGCCGATTGATGATGTGCTGATAACCGAGAAGCTGCAGATCGAGATTGATATCCGTGAGCTTCTGCAGAGAATAATAGACAGGTATGACAGCGGAGTAAAAGTAGTGGAAGTGAAGCTGCAAACGGTTCGTCCGCCGGAAGAGGTGGCGGCGGCTTTTAGCGACGTTGTAAGTGCAAAGGAAGATAAAGAACGATTAGTCAAGGAAGCTGACGGTTATCGCGAGGATTTACTGCCTAAGGCGAGGGGACGTGCTGCGAGTATAATCAGGGGTGCGGAGGCGTATAAAGCCGAGCGGGTAAAACACGCTCAGGGCGATGCCGACAAATTTCTGGCAGTTTTGAAGGAATACGAAAAGGTAAAAGATGTAACCCGCAAGCGGCTGTATCTGGAAACGATGGAGCAGATTTTGCCGGGGATACGAAAATTTGTGATTGACCCCAGAGCCGGTGGTAACCTGCTGCAGTTTCTGCCACTTGAGGAAGGAGGTGAAAAATGAATCGGAAGATTATCATTGCAATTGTTCTGGTTATCGTGATTGTCATCGTGCTGGCGGGTTCGGTGTTTACGGTGGATGAAAAGGAGCAGGCGATTATTACACGGCTGGGCAAATATGTAAGAACTGTTTCTGAGCCGGGTCTGGGCTTTAAGGCTCCTTTTCTTGAAAATGTTCACAAATTTGAGGACAGGGTTCTCGAATATGATGCGGCGGCGGCACCAATCATTACCAGTGATAAAAAACATCTTGTTATTGATAATTATGCGCGGTGGAGAATAGTAGAGCCGCTGAAGCTTTACCAGACGGTTCGGGATGAATCAGGGGCGCAGGCGAGACTGGATGATATAGTTTTTTCGGAGATACGTGAGGAGCTTGCCCGACATACGCTAACCGAAATTGTCTCGGTCAATCGCGAGGCGATAATGGAAAAGGTGCACAAGCAGTGCGATACCAAGGCGAGAGAATACGGCATCGAGGTAATGGATGTGCGAATAAAACGTGCTGATTTGCCCGGTGAGGTTGCGCATTCGGTCTATGCACGAATGAAAGCGGAGAGACAGAGAATCGCCAAGAAATATCGCAGCGAGGGTGAAGAAGAGGCGGTAAAGATAAGAGCGGCTACCGATAAGGAAAAGACCATTATGCTCGCCGACAGCTACCGGGATGCTGAGAAACTAAAGGGCGACGGCGATGCTGAGGCTATAAGGATATACGCCGAAGCTTTTGAGAAAGACCCTGAGTTTTACGCATTTGTCAGGACGCTGGAAGCGTACAAGAAGTCGCTGAAGCGGGATACGACGATTATCCTGCCTGCTGATTCGGAGCTTTTCCAGTATTTGAGTCCGCCTACAAAATAGCTGGTTTGTGTTGTTGATAAACGTTTTTTGCGCTTGCAATTTTCTAAAAGGGATTATATATTAAGTGGTTTTAGGACAATTGTGGCAATAACCTGGGTATATAATCGGGAGTGTATCGATGTCGAGAGTATGTTACTTTACGGGTAAGCGGACGAAAAGCGGCAATACTATCACGCGACGAGGTAAGGCAAAATACCTCGGCGGGGTCGGAAGGAAAGTTACCGGTATTTCAAAAAGAAAGTTTAAGCCAAATATACAAACGGTTCGGGCGGTAATTGATGGCAGGGTCTGCAGGATTAAGGTTTCGGCCAAAGCAATACGTATGGGCCTGGTTCAAAAGCCGCCTAAACGGAAGTATAAACCGGCAGAGCAGGGAACATAAGAGTATAAATCTTATGTATGGCGTAAGCTATCTTGATGATTGAAATCAGCGGGGTGGGTTTTGCCTCGCTTTTTTTATTTGGGCAGGAAAAAATGGGGAAAAAAATCGACCAAGAGGAAGTGAGGAAGGTCGCTAAATTATCCCGTTTGGACTTAAGTGAAGAGGAAATTGCGGAATTTACCGGGCAATTAAGTGCAATCCTTGACTACGTGGCAAAAATGAATGAGCTTGACACGACCAGCGTCGAGCCGTTGGCACATTGTCTGCCAATAAGCAACGTTTTCAGAGAAGACATTGTCAAAGAGTCGCTGGGAACTGAAAAGACACTGGCAAATGCACCACAACGAGACGGGGAGTTTTTCAAGGTGCCGAAGATACTTGATGGTAGTAGTGGGGCATAGATTAGGTTTTTTATGGAGAGCGAACTGCTAAATATGGATTGCAGGCAGTTGCGGGATGCAATCGCAGCGGGACAGGTTAAGAGTGTGGAAACGGCCGAGGCGGTCTTTGAGCAAATAGAAAAGCACGAGGAGGTAATAGGAGCATACATTAGCACGTTCAAAGAGCAGGCTTTGGCTAAAGCAAAAGAGGTCGATGACAAGGTTGCTGACAGCGAGCCGGTAGGGGAGCTGGCAGGTGTGCCAGTTGCGATAAAAGATAATATGTGCACCACTTTCGGGGCCACTACGTGCGCTTCGAAGATATTAGAGAATTTCAGCGCTGCCTATAATGCGACGGTCGTTGATAAGCTTTTGGCTGCTGATGCGGTAATAATAGGTAAGACAAATCTTGATGAGTTTGCGATGGGTTCGAGTACGGAAAACTCCGGCCTGAAACAAACTGTCAATCCCTGGGATACCAGCCGGGTTCCGGGCGGCAGCAGCGGAGGGTCAACAGCGGCGGTGGCGGCGGGGTTTTGCTACGCAGCACTTGGTTCGGATACCGGAGGTTCGATTCGGCAGCCGGCCAGTTTCTGCGGAGTGGTGGGACTGAAACCGACCTATGGCAGGGTTTCGCGATTCGGACTTGTGGCATACGGTTCGAGTTTAGACCAAATTGGGCCGATTACCCACACGGTGGGCGATTGTGCATTGATGATGAATGTTATAACGGGACACGATGAGAAAGACAGCACGAGTGTAAGCGAATCGGTTGCGCCGGTTTGTAACTATCTTGAAAAACTTGATGAGCCGATAAGCGGACTGAAAATTGGTGTTGTGCCGGGACTTAACGCCGGCAGCGATAGTGAAATACAGAAGGCAATCGGCGAGGCGATGGGGATTTATAAGAAACTTGGGGCTGAAATAGTTGAAGTAGAAATGCCGCATTTCGATTATGCAATTGCTGCTTATTATGTGATAGCTACAGCTGAGGCGTCGAGCAATCTGGCGAGATATGACGGCGTTCATTATGGGCATCGAACCAAAGATGCGACGGATTATATCGAGGTATATACGAAATCGCGGGCGGAGGGATTCGGCAAAGAGGTTAAGAGGCGGATAATGTTAGGCACATACGCGCTATCAAGCGGCTATTATGACGCATATTATCTTAAGGCACTTAAGGTAAGGAACTTGATACGCGGTGATTTCACCAAAGCATTCGAAAAATGCGAGGCCATTTTAATGCCTGTTTCACCGACGACCGCTTTTAAGATCGGCGAAAAGGTCGATGACCCGTTGAAAATGTACCTTTCTGATATTTATACGATAGCCGTTAATCTGGCTGGCATTCCGGGTGTCAGTGTCCCCTGTGGATTCGATGATAATAATTTGCCCATCGGCCTGCAGATACTCTCGCCGGCGTTCAGCGAAGATAAGCTGCTGCGGATAGCGAGGATGTTCGAGAAGGAAACCGGCTGGCATAAAAAGAGACCTTCGAATATTGATTATTGATGATTGATAATTGATTATTAGGTTAAATGGCTAAGGTGGATTACAGGGTTGTTGTTGGTTTGGAAATTCACGTGCATCTTTGCACGAAGACGAAGATGTTCTGCGGCTGTGAGTTAAGCTTCGGCGAAGAGGCCAATAGCAGAGTCTGTCCCGTGTGCCTTGGTATGCCGGGTGTGCTGCCGGTAATGAATAAGCAGGCATTTGAATATGCCGTGCTGGTTGCGCTGGCCCTTAATTGCGAGATAGCCAGGTTCACAAAGTGGGACAGAAAAGGCTATTACTATCCTGATTTGCCGAAAAATTATCAGATAAGTCAGTATGATTTGCCGCTCAGTACCAACGGCTTTATTGAAATACCGCTGGAGTCAGGAAGAACCAAAAGGATTGGAATAATCAGAGCGCACCTTGAGGAAGATGCGGGCAAGAACCTGCACGCGACGGGGAACTTTTCACAGGTGGATTTGAATCGGGCGGGTACGCCTTTATTAGAGATTGTAACCGAGCCGGATATGAACAGCGCAGCAGAAGTACGGGCGCTGGCGGAGGAGTTGCAGAGGATAGTCAGATATTTAGGTGTCTCTGAAGCAGATATGCAAAAGGGACATATGCGATTCGAGCCGAATGTTAATCTGGTTATCACCAAAGACGGCAAAGAATACAAAACACCTATCGTTGAAATCAAAAACCTGAACAGCTTCCGGGCGCTGGAGAAAAGCATCGAATACGAAATCAGCAGGCAGATTGAGAGGTTTCTTGAGACTGGTGAAGTGATGGAGATGGGAAACAAGAGCACGCGCGGCTGGGATGACTTAAACGAGGTAACAATCCTGCAGAGAGAAAAGGAAGAGGCGCACGACTACAGATATTTTCCTGAGCCGGATTTGGTGCCGGTAGAATTGACGGAGCAGTGGCTTAAAGATATCAAATCTCAACTATGCGAGCTGCCAATAAAGAAGCGAATGCGTTTTATTCAGGAATATAAATTAAGTGATTACGATGCAGGCGTTTTAACGGCTGAGCGAGCAACAGGGGAATTTTTCGATGAGGTAGTTCAGGCAGGCGGTGAGCCGAAACGAGTATGTAATCTGCTCACGCAGGTCGGGCTGAAATTAGCCAAAGAAAAAGGCTGCAGCACAGCTGAGTTAGGTATCAAACCACAGGGTTTTGCTCAATTAGCAAGGATGGTTGACGTTGGCGAAATAAGTGCTACCGCCTCGACTACTATCTTTGAGGAAATGGTAAAAACCGGCAAAGAGCCGAAAATAATAGCGGGTGAGCTTAACCTTATTCAGAAAAGTGATGTTGGGGAGCTGAAGGGAGTAGTTGAGCAGGTGCTTGCGGAAAATCCTAAAGCGGTCGATGATGTAAAAAGCGGCGGTAAAAAAAGCAAAAAAGCACTGGGCTTTTTGTTAGGCCGGGTTATACAAAAAACAAAGGGCCAGGCCAATCCGAAAGTTGTATCTGAAATCCTCGCTGGGAAACTTGGATGAGTGTTTAATGGCGGATAAAAGGGAGAAATATGAAAATAGAAAAGAGCAGTAACATTGCTAAGCATTCGGTGGAAATGGATGGAGCCAAGGGGACGGAGATGGGATGGCTTATTTCCAGAGTGGACGGCGCGAATAATTTTGCAATGCGGATGTTTGAGATAGCACCGGGAGGTCATACGCCGCTGCATAAACATAAACACGAGCATGAGGTATTTGCGATTGAGGGGGAGGGTGTTTTGGTATACCAGGGAAAGGAATATCAGTTTGGCAAGGATTATGTGATATTTGTGCCGGGGGACACGGAACACCAATTTAAGAACAAGGGGGATTCTGTTCTTAAATTTCTTTGCCTTATTCCGGCATCGGCCGTGTAGAAAAACCTGTTAACTGAAGGCTTTGCTTTCAGTTCCTGCGATTAGTCTTTTTATATTTTCCCGGTGGCGAATAATCACCATAATCGGTATAACCACAGCCGTAATAAGCAGAGGCCATAAATTGGCAAATGTCCAGACAGGTGACAGGGCAATAATCAGGACCAAAGCAATAGGAAAAGCAACAGAAGCAGCAATAGAAGCAAGCGAGATATATCGCCATATCAAAACAATTACCGCCCAGACGCCAAAAGCAAACAGAGAGCAAATTGTATAGTAAGGCCAAAGGCCGAGCGCCACGCCGAAACTGGTAGCGACGCCTTTGCCACCTTTGAACTTGATGTATATTGGGAAGATATGTCCCAAAACTGCTGCACAACCGGCAGCGAGTGTAAGTAAAAGCTCCGTAACAGCCGGTGGCGAAGAGATAAAGCCGGCGGCAACGAGCATCGGCACTAGGCCCTTTATAACATCCAGAAGGAAACAGAGATAAGCCCATTTTCTACCAAGCGCCCGCGATAGATTCGTTGCACCGATGTTGCCTGAACCGATGCTGCGCAAGTCCTTTCCGTGTGCTCCGGCAATAATCAGCCCAAAGGGGATTGAGCCGAGCAAATATGCACCGATAATTAGAATCACAAATTTCATTATTACCCTCGTTTTTCGAGTATTGATTCATAAACAGGGATTAGCTGTTTAGCAACTCTGCTGATGGAAATTTTTTCTTTGAGATTATCCGCAACAATTGCCTGCGATGCTTTCCGGATATTGTTTGTATCTGTGAAGAAGCTAACGGCCTGAGCGAGCACGGTGATGTTTTCAGCGCAATCGATTACTTTGCCGTGTCGCTCGTTGACAAATAAATCCGTAGCACCGTTAAATTTTGTTGTTATAACGGGCTTGCCAGCTGCAATCGCTTCAAGAATATACCTGCTTGACGGGTCATAAAAAGTAGGCAGGACGGCTACATCTATTATTGAAAGGGCGTTTTGAATATGGCGTACAGTCCCTAAGAAGACGACTTGTTTATGGACATTAAGCTTTTTTGCGAGGCGGCGGTATTTGCGTGCTCTGTCGTTGCCAGCTACTATTAAATAAGCTTTTCGTTCCGTGATGTTTGACGATACAAGCTGCATTGCTTTTATCAAACAGGCAAGTCCCTTGAGTCTGAAATTGTTTGCGGCGAAGAGGAAGAAGACGGGGTTGTCAGCCTCCTTGAGTCCTAATTGAGTGAGTATTTGACTTCGGAGTTTATCTGCCCGGTTTGTGTCAATTCGTTTATTTATTTTTATACCGTTGGGTACAACAACTATTCTGTCATCGTCGGTGTCATAGTGATTTTTGAATTGTTCGGCAATATACTTGGAAAGTGCAGCGATTACCGGCCCATTTGAATCTTTGCAAAGTTTTCTTTCTGCTCGCAAAAGTATAGTTCGTCGAAAGTTGGCAAAAGACGTTATTTTCTTGTAAATTTCGACGATTTTATTCTGGTAACTGGCGGCATTACACAGAATGGTTTCGGCGAAACAGCCTGCACGCGGCTGATATACATCAGCGAAGTCGAAAGGTAATATGCTGTGAATTATATCGTAGGGATTTTCCGACAGATATTTCTTCAGTGCTTTTTCGAATGTAAAGTAGTAAGTACGCTTACCGGGAGTATTTTGGCATAAGATATGAATGTTTTTAGCGTTTGTTTTCCCTTTTGCGGCAAGTATATTTACTTTATGCCCAAGTGCCGATAGGGCAGCGGCCAGCTCAAAGACGGAGCGTTCGGCTCCGCCGAGGGTGATATCTAACCGCTCTATTATCAGTGCGATTTTTTTCTTCATTTAATCAACTTCTGCAAAGGGGACAACTCTGCCATGCTTTATATCGTGCTGTGCCATTTGCTTTGTTTTATTTATTACTTTACGGATAAATATTTTGTTTTTCCCGGTTAGCCTGCTGCAGCCGGTGTAGCCAAGGTAGAAACGCAAACGGTCGGTATTTGTGAAATATCTTCCCGGGGCGGAATAGTAAAGCTGTGCAATATCTTTTATGCGAAATCTTTCGGCAAGGAGGTTTGGCTTGAAGGTTCTTGCGAGGTCTATGAGATGGAATTGGCCGTCGTTGTCATAGAATATATGAGAGAAATAAAGGTCTCGATGACGGTATTTTGTCTCGTGGAATTTTTTTACAAAATCAGCTAATTGAGCGATGAAATTTCTTCGCAGTTTCAAATTTTTCATATCAGCAGAAGCGTTGAAGTAATCAGGCAGTTTTCGTTCCAAGGCTTCAGCGTTGGGGATTTTCTCTGTGATTATAAAGCTTCTTTTCTCGAAAAATATTCTCCATTGCTCACCGTAAGAGATAATCTTCGGTGTGTTTATACCTGCTGCTGCAAGTTTAATCGCCGACTCGAAACCTGAGAGACCGCAGCTTACCCGTCTGCCGGCAGAGAGCCAGTTTTTAAGCTGGACTAAAATCGGTGGTGAGTCATAGCGTTTCAAAAACAGTGTAGCCGGTGGTGAATTTATTTCGAACCGCAAGCGGCTGCGATATCCAGGTAGGTTATCTTTGGCCAGATTTTCGGCGTTATTGAAAGAAAAAACAGAGTCAATAGAAGTTAGGCCCAAGTTGCCAAGGCCTGTTTTATATTCTTCATTACAAAAGAATGATTCCCTCGACCCTGCTCGGGACAGGTTTGAAATTTCTGCAAATTCCCTACAGGTTTTAATAGTGAGTTTTTCCTGGTTATTTTCGAGTAATTTTTTTGCGGCATTACAGACCATATCTACGGTTATTGCCTGCATGCACAAGTGTTCGCTCATTTTGCAGGTCGGCCTGGCACAAGGAGCGCAAGGTGCATCGCCGATTATTTGAATTTCATTTTTATATCCAGTCTCTGTCCAGGCCGGGTCGTTCGGGCCGAACAGACTGATAACCTTACGCCGAAGAGCTATGGCTATGTGTCGTGGGCCTGTATCGTTACTTATTACTAAATCCGCAATGGAAAAAAGTGATTTCAATTCACCAAGACTTACAGTTTTTGTTGCTAAGTTAATAAGCTCAGACTTGCTCGAACTACAAATTTCTTGTGCAATTTGCTTTTCAGCAGGATTGGTTGATACAGAGATAACAACGGTTGCATTATAATTAGAAACCAGCCAATCTGCCGTTTGTGCGAATCTTTCGCTGAGCCAGTATTTACTCCGGCCGAATGCTCCGCCTGGGACAAGAACAACAACCGGCCCTTTGGATTTGGCGATTTCCGAAAATTTGGTCCGCAATTTATCGTTCTGTTGTGGGTCAATAGGCAGTTCGAGGTTTACGTCGGTGGTATCGGCACCGAGCAGGGAAGCAATTGCAAGATAGTAGCTGACTATAGAAAAAGGCTTGAATCTAGTAGCAGATATTTTCTTTGGATAAAGTTTATTGGTAAGCAGAAAGCCACGACATTCGCGTGCATAGCCGATACGTGCCGGTATTCCTGCCAGGAAAACCCCCAGAGCGGAAGCGAAAGAATTTTTGAAAAGAATAGCGTGAGTGAAGTTATGTTCCTTGAGAGTTTTTGCAATCGTAAAAGGATTTTTACTGCGCTGCTGGAGCCATATATCGTTAAATCGGCTGGGTGACAAAATCTTTCGAACAACCTCGTTGGCGAAGAAAGAAATTTGAGAGGATTTGAAATGCCGGCGAATGACTCGCAGGGCGGGCGTGCAAAGGATAGCATCGCCCATAGGGGAAGGAAGCCAGACTAATATTTCATTTTTCGCATCTTGCATCTCTTGTCTCGCTGTGCGAGGTATATTTCGCTCATCACTATTTTCGCCCACGCATTATATAAAAGGTCAACGCCATTACCTGAAATATCAAAGCAAAACCAAGCGTAATTAAAACTGAATTGTCCTGCCGTGTCGGATGCATTAGAAACCATATACTTATAAGCAGGCAAAACCAAACAATGGTTTGACAAACACCAGCCACAAATCTAGTTATGGAAAATTCACCGAACATCTCGTTCCGCCGCATACTTTTAAGCTGTTCAAGAATGCTGTAAAGCAATTGTTCAGTACTGTTACCTGTGGCAGAGCCACTGGGAATATTTTGTTCGGTAGGGTGTATTTTTGGCTTTGTATGCTGTGGCTGATGTGTTTCTTCGGCGGTTTGTGATACTGATTTGGTTAGGGTCTGAGGGAGCGGATGGGTTTGAATGGGATTTTCGTCGGCTGAACGATGATGTTTTTTTATAATATTTGCCGCTTCCTTCATATTTACAGCTTGGTAATCCGGATTTGGTTGTCCGAGCTTATGCTGTATGTAGTGCGAAGGGTGATTAATTAATATGGTTTTACAACCGGCCTGCAAACCAGCCTCGATGTCACGGTTGTTGTTTCCAATCATCCAGGATTGGCTAAGGTTAATGTCCATTTCATCGGCGGCAGCCAGAAGCATCCCTGGTTTTGGTTTTCGCCAGTCGCTTTCCTTACGGTACTTTTTAATAACGCCGTCCGGATGATAGGGACAATAGTAAATTCGGTCCAAAGGTGCTCCTTTTTCGGCCAGCAGCTGTTTTAATCGGCTGTGGATTTTATCGAGAGCCTGCTCGGAAACAATTCCACGTGCGACACCGGACTGATTTGAGACTACAATCAGTTTATACCCCATAGCGCGAAATTCGATAAGCGACTTATCGACACCATCGAGCAGCTTCACCTGGTCGGGATGATTAATATAGCCCGGGTCTTTAATTAAAGTATCATCGCGGTCTAAAAATATTGCTTTATTAGACATCTTTAAATTAACTATTTGCAAAAATTATCCTCTATGAGTCCGCAAATTATATGAAAGCCGAGCTGATGAATTTCCTGACTTCTTGCTGTTGATTTGTTGTTGGCGCAAAAACAAACGTCAGCTACCTGTTCGAGTTTACTGTCCTTTTGACCTGTAAAGGCCAGCACAGCAGCGCCTTTTTTCTTTGCCAATTCAGCAGCGGTGATGATGTTTGCCGATGTGCCGCTGGTCGAAATAGCCCAAAGGACATCACCTTCTCTGACGAACGCTTCGACCTGTTTGGCGAATACATTTTCGTAGCCGTAGTCGTTGGAAATCGATGTCATTATTGACGTATCGGTCGTCAGCGCAACCGCCGGCAGTGGTTTGCGTTCTTGTTCGAATCTGCCCACAAGCTCGCCTGCTATGTGTTGAGCATCTGCAGCTGAGCCGCCGTTGCCGCAAATGTAAAGACGACCATTTCGTTTTAATGCTCTTATTATTATCTTTGCGGCGGCTGCGATTGCTTCGATGCCGGTGGTTTTCAACTCAGCAGTTGCTTGTCTGTGTGCTTCTATCGTTTCTATAATCTTCTTTCTTACGTCCTCATCCATTGACTATCTTTCCAGCGACCTTATTTTTTTGATTGTTGAGGTTGAGCTTTTGCCTTCAATCAGCGGAGCAAGAACGACCCTGCCGCCGTAAGATTTAACGAATTCGGCCCCGACTATGCCTTTTTGTGCCCAATCTTGTCCTTTAACTAATACATCGGGATTTATTTTTTTGATGAGGTTAAGAGGTTCCGTCTCATCAAAAACGGTAATGTAATCGACCGTTTCCAGTGCGGCCAAGACAGCGGTTCTGTCGTGCTGGTTGTTAATCGGTCGGTCAGGCCCTTTGATGTTTTTTACCGAGCTGTCGCTGTTTAATCCCACCACGATGATGTCACCTTGCAGTTTGCAGAATCTGAGGAACTCGATATGTCCTCTATGTACCACATCGAAACAACCGTTGGTGAAAACTATAATCGCATTTTGCCTTCGATGCTCAGCCAGTTTCTTAATCAAAGAGTTGAGCGGTCGGACCTTCTCACTTTTACCGGTGATTTCATTGATAATTTCCTCGATGGTTACGGTTACAGCGCCGAATTTTCCCACCTCAATGCCGCCTGTTATATTTGAGAGTTGCACAGCTGTTTTATAATCACAATCAGCCGCCAAAGTTATCGCGAGTGTTGCCAAGACCATATCTCCGGCACCGGTAACATCATAGACGTTGCGAGGCCTGGTAGGTATAATCTCGTCTATTTCCTGTGTTCTAAGATATGCACCTTCCTTGTCGAGTGTAATCACTACGGCATCGATATTAAATTTCTCGGTGAGGGTTCGGGCTGCCTGGGCTGCCATCTCTGCTGTTTTTATTTCGACCCCGACTGCTATCGAAGTCTCCTGCCTGTTTGGCGTAATGAGTGTGGCACCGGTGTACTTTGAATAGTCAGCAGTAAACGAAGGGTCGACAAGAACCTTTTTATTTGCTTGTATTGCCAGCTGTATCATTTGTTTGCAAAGCGATGAACTTAGCAAACCCTTATTGTAATCCTGCAGGCAAACAATGTCAGCTTGTTGCAATCTGTCTTTGTAAGACTGCAAAATCTTTTCATACTGTTCCTCGGATAACGTTTCTGTGGATTCTTCATCCATTCTGAATAATTGCTGTTGATGGCGATGCTGTGCCAGGCCTATCAGCCTTTGTTTGCTGGTGGTAGGACGGTCGGTTAATATGAGAAGGCCGTTGGTATCGGCGCCGGCTTCTGCCAACTTCTTTCTGAGAGTTTCGCCGTTGCGGTCTTTTCCGGTAACTCCCACGCAAACCGGTATAGCACCCAATGCAGCAAGATCCACAGCAACAGAACCTGCTCCACCACAGCTATACTCGGTTTTAGTAACTTTCAATACAGGCACTGGGGCTTCGGGGCTTATACGCAAGGCATCGCCGTAGATATAGACGTCGAGCATAAAGTCGCCTACGACCAGAACTTCCGGTGAGCCGAGATTCGTTACCGTTTTTAGCAGCTTTTCGTACATAAGAGTATAGGTTATCAATATTATTTGTGAATTTTACCCGCTAATGTGTCTTCAATCAACTGTTTTAATCTGTCCTCTCCGGCTATAAATTTTATCTCAACAGCCAAATATGCGAAAGGTATGTCGTATTGCGTAGCGATCATTGCATAGTGTGTATGGTCTTTCTGCGTTGACAGTATCAAATCTGCTCTTAAACATTTAGCTTGTTCGTGAATATCATAAATATCTCTGTCAGTGTAGCAATGGTGGTCATTATAAATTTTCGAGCCGACGAGATTGGCGCCGATGTTTATGATTGTGTTTAAAAAAGAATTTGGATTACCTATTCCGCAAAAGGCAAATATGTTTCTGCTCCTTAGCTGTTCAAGGGTGATTTTTTCGCCGGCTGTGAATTCTGCGCAGATCGGGTTGTGTATCGACTTTGCAATTACCATATCCGGATTGATTAATTGTAGTTTCTTTTCAATCTGGCTCGATTCAGATTCAGGAATCTGGTCGCACCTGGTTAAAACAGCCGCATCGGCGCGTTTGAGGGAAACAACAGGCTCTCTCAGCAAGCCTGCGGGCAGCACCCTCCCGTAGCCGAAGGGACAAGTTCCGTCAATTGTTACAATATCGAGGTCCCTGTGTAATCTGCGATGTTGAAATCCATCATCCATAATCAACACTTCTGCACCGAACTTACCAACGGCTTCGGCTGCAGCTTCAACACGGTTGGGGTTTATAATCACTTTAGTTTGCTGGCAGCTCTCGGCGAGAATTGCCGGCTCGTCCATCGTCGCTCGTTCCTCATTGCTCGTCCCCCGTGTTTTATAGCCTCTGGTTAGGACGGCGTAACGGAGGTCTTTTTGTTGTAAAAATCTGCACAGCCAGATTACAAGCGGGGTTTTGCCGGTTCCGCCGGTTGTTATGTTACCAATGCTTATGACAACTGCGTCTACGTGATGTGTTTTCAGCCAACCACCGGAGTATAAGAAATTGCGTGAGACGGCAGCAATCTGATAAATTTGCGAAATTACTCTTAGGAAAAACCGGAAGATGTGCGCCTTAAGACCGGTGCTTCGACCTGAGACTAATTGTCCAAAATTATGCTGTTTCAATGTACAAGGTCCTTTACAGACTTTTCTAATAATGTGCCATTATATAATAAAATTTACTGGTTTTGGGCAATAAAAAATACAGACAATTGGATGACAATCAAGGTTGATAAGGTTGATTAGGAACGATGTTATAGGGTCTTTACAATATTTTATGGGACTGTATGTGGCTTGGCAGACTAATTTGTCCGGATTAATAATTCGTGGGTTTAGTCGATGATACATTGAGAGTTTTGATTAACTGCCTTAATCCCTTGAGGAATAGTGTATCTGAAAAACATATATTTAGAACTTAAGCACCGAGAGAGTCGATATACTGGGTAGTGACAGTAGAGCTATTTTTCAGAGTAGGTATATGTTTACAATGCGAAGCATGACCATAAAAAGTAAGCTTGTTTTAATCATAATGGCCGTATGTATTGTATCGTTTTTTCTATCAGGTACTGCATTTATTATTTGGCAGTGGTTTAGCATTCGCAGAACGATGGTACATAACCTTTCGACACAGGCTAAAATGATAGTGGCCAATTCTGCGGCTGCCTTGTCGTTTGAAGATTCAGTGGATGCGAATAACGTATTACTGGCGTTAAAAGCAGAGCCTTCTATTGTTTCCGGGGCGATTTATACAAAGAAAGGCGAAATTTTAGCGAGCTATTGTCGAGACGATACCGAATTTTGGAAAGTCAAACCACCCAAACTTCAGATGAGTAGCTATAGTTTTAGTGAAGAGTTTCTGACTGTTTTCGAACCTGCGGCGGAAGAAGGCAAAGTTTATTTGCGGTCGGATTTGGTGCCCTTATATACGATGCTCAAGCTTAACATAGGCATAATGTTTGTAGTTTTATTGCTTGCTTCTATAGTAGCTTATTTTATGTCATTCGGTCTTCAAAGGATTATTTCCGAGCCGATTCTTAACTTGGCCAGTGTTGCAAAAACCGTCTCAGAGAAAAAAGAGTATTCCGTTCGAGTAGCCAAGCGTAGTAGTGATGAGGTTGGATTTCTTATTGACGCCTTCAATGAAATGCTGGACCAAATCCATAAACGCGACTTGGCTTTAGTAGATACTAACGAACAACTGGAAGAAAAAGTTGAGGAACGTACCGCTGAGCTAAGAGATGAGGTTATTGTGCGCAAGGAAGCTGAAGAGGCATTGGCAGCAGCAGTTAAAAAGTTGACAATATCGAACAGAGAGCTTCGGGAGTTTACCCGCATAACGGCCCATGATTTAAAAACGCCGGTTCGAGGAATTAGTATCCTTTCTAAGTGGATATCAGAAGATTATGCTAAAAAGTTTGATGAGCGGGGTCGAAAAAATGCCACCTTGCTTACTGCCAGAACTAATCGAGTGAATAATATGCTTGATTCGATTATTCAATATTCGCAACTTACGATTACCGATCAAGCAAAAAAGGAATTGGATTTAAGCCTTCTACTTCAGGATATGATTGAAGCATTGAATTTGCCTGATAATATTAAGATAATTGTTGAGAATAAGCTGCCTAATATAATTGCGGTCAAACAGCATGTTTCTCAAATATTCGGAAGCCTTTTAGATAATGCTATAAAATATATGGATAAGCCCGGGGGCAAAATCAGAATCTCTTGTGCCGAAGAGGATGACTGCTGGCGATTCAGCGTTGCTGATAATGGGCTTGGAATTGAAGAAAAATATGTTGAAAAGATTTTTGAAATATTTCAGATACTTTCAATTCGTGACGAAACTGAGCATATTGGTATTGGGCTTCCGATAGTTCAAAAGATTGTTAAAATGTACGATGGCCGGATATGGGTAGAATCAATACCCGGTCAGGGAAGCACCTTCTTTTTCACATTCCCTAAGGAGCAAAGAAAGGAGATAGAATATGCAACAGCTACAGAAGGATATCAAACCGATATTATTGGTTGAAGATGATACCGTAGATACTATGTCGGTCAAAAGGGCGTTCCAGCATCTTCATATTAAAAATAATTTGGTTAATGCAGCAAATGGTGAAGAGGCACTTGAATACCTGCGAAATAAGGATAATGCCAGACCACAGATTATCCTTCTTGATTTGAATATGCCAAGGATGAATGGTGTTGAATTTCTGAAGATTGTAAAAGCAGATGATCATCTGAAAAATATTCCTGTGATAATACTAACCACATCAAAGGCTGATCAGGATAGAGTCGAGACTTTTAAGCTGAGTATTGCCGGTTATATAATGAAGCCAATGAATCATGAAGACTTTATAGAGATGATGGACAGAATTCACCAGTATTGGGAGATGACCTTATTTCCAGAGGATTATTGAACGTAAGATAAGTCTGTTCTGTGTTGGGTGCAAATAAAGATTAGCTTTATATCTTCTTTATGATGGCGTCGGCCATTTGGCTTGTGCCTACAGCGGTGGGGTCATTGCGGTCTTCTTTCATATCGTAGGTTACGTCTTTACCCTCGGCAATAACTGCAGCTACTGCGTTTTCGAGTTTGTCCGCTTCGGCAGATTTACCCATATGTCTTAGCATCATTACACCGCTGAGTATCAACGCGGTGGGATTGACCTTGTTTTGGCCTTTGTATTTTGGAGCGCTGCCGTGTGTTGCCTCGAAGATGGCGCCTTTTTCGCCGATGTTGGCGCCAGGCGCGACACCGAGGCCGCCTACTAAGCCCGCGCATAGGTCGCTTATTATATCGCCGTAAAGATTCGGCAGCACAATAACATCGTAGAGTTCGGGTTTTTGAATCAGCTGCATACACATATTGTCAACGATACGGTCTTCGAATTCGATATCGGGATATAGCCTGGCGACGTCCCTGCTTACCTCAAGCCATAAGCCGTCTGAGAATTTCATAATATTGGCCTTGTGGACCGATGTTACCTTTTTGCGTCCCATTTTGCGGGCGTAATCAAATGCGAAACGGACTATACGTTTTGTGGCCTTGACCGAAATCGGCTTTATGCTTATGCCTGAATCTGGAGCAATCTGTCTTTCACTGTGTTTGTTTATCCAGTTGATAATTTCAGCAGTTTGGTTTTCCCCCTTTTTAAATTCGATACCTGCATAGAGGTCTTCGGTATTTTCGCGCACGACCACGAGGTCAATACCATTGTATCTACTTCGCACGCCTTTGTAGCTTTTGGCCGGTCGCAGACAGGCGTACAAATCAAGCGTCTGGCGCAGATGGACATTTATACTTCTAAAGCTCTTCCCGACCGGCGTAGTAACAGGTGCTTTTAGCGCAACGCCGTTTCTTTTAATCGATTCGACAGTAGCATCCGGCAGGGGGGTACCAAGCCTTGCCATTACATCTGAGCCTGCCTCGGCGATTTCCCAGTTGATTGCTGCACCTGTGGCATCAACGCATCTTCGTGCCGCTTCTGCTATTTCCGGCCCGACCCCGTCGCCCGTAACCAAAGTTACATTAGTCATAGTTCAATACTCCGTTTCCAAACCGTTATGCTATCTTCAGAAGACAAAACTGTCAACCCCGCGGTTAGCCCCCGGACCTGTGCCGGTGGGCAGTCATTGCGATCGCAGCGCGGCAAACTCAATTTGTTTAGCAGTCGCCGGAACGGCGACTCATTACCAATTCCACCTAATCGCTTAGCCCCCGGACCTGTGCCGGTGGGCAGTCATTGTGATCGCAATTGTCCTGAGCCTGTCGAAGTGACTTTATGTTGGTGGATTTTTTTCTTCGTTTCTACGCAATACGCATCACGATATACGAAATACGAATTTGTTTGCAGGAATTTAGTTTCCGGGTAAAATGGGGCGGTGAAGGTTTTGGCATTTTTGCGGGAGATAACAATGTCAGAGAACGTTCTCTATTACGGCGATAACTTGGAAATACTCCGCCGCTATATCGAAGACGGATCGGTTGACCTTGTTTATCTTGACCCGCCTTTCAAAAGCGACCAGGATTATAATATCCTTTTCGCTGAGCGTAATGGCAGTCAAGCCGCCGCTCAAATCAAGGCTTTCGAGGATACCTGGCACTGGGACAAAATCTCCGCTGCTGCATATCAGGAAATAGTCGAATCCGGCCCCACCCGTGTCTCGCAGGCAATGCAGGCATTTCGCATATTCCTCGGAGAAAATGATATGATGGCCTATCTGGCAATGATGGCCCCGCGACTCGTCGAATTACATCGTGTCCTCAAATCCACCGGCTCGATTTACCTTCACTGCGACCCAACCGCCAGCCATTACCTCAAAATCCTAATGGACGGGGTATTCAATCCCGTCAATTTCAAAAACGAGATAATATGGAAAAGAACCAGCGCGCATTCTGGTAGTAAACGATGTGGATCTGTACATGATATTCTGTTGTATTATGCTAAATCCCGCGACTATATATGGCAGACTATCTACCAGCCTTATGACCCTGAATATGTTGATACATTTTTCGAGCACATAGACCCAGACGGCAAACGTTGGAAACGAATGGACCTCACCGGCGCTGGTATTACAAAAGAAGGTGACTCAGGTAAACTGTGGCGAGGAATTAACGTCACCGCTAAGGGAAGGCATTGGGCTTATAAACACAAGGAGATGGAGAAATTTGACAGAGAGGGGAAAATCCATTGGCCGAAGAAAAAGTCTGGTATGCCACGACTCAAACAGTATCTTGATGAAATGCCAGGCGTACCTCTTCAAGACGTTTGGACTGACATACGACCAATACATAACCTTTCCCAAGAGCGTCTTGGCTATCCTACGCAAAAGCCGGAAGCGCTTTTGGAGAGAATAATTCGAGCAAGCAGCAACGAAGGCGATGTAGTTCTCGACCCGTTTTGTGGGTGTGGAACTGCGATAGTTGTAGCTCAGAATCTTAAAAGACGATGGATTGGCATCGACATTACTCACTTGGCTGTTGCTTTGATGAAACATCGCTTACACGATATGTTTGGTAAGCAGGTCAAGTATAAGGTTATCGGCGAGCCGGTTTCTCTGCCTGATGCAAAGGCCCTTGCTGAAAATGACCCTTACCAATTCCAGTGGTGGGCGCTTGGCCTAGTTGGCGCAAGGCCAATTGAACAAAAGAAAGGTGCAGACAAAGGTATCGATGGCCGTCTTTTTTTCCACGATGAGGCAGACTCCAAAAAAGGCAGGACAAAACAGATTATATTATCCGTCAAGTCCGGCAAAGTTTCCGTTAAGGACGTCCGCGACCTGCGAGGAGTTGTGGAGAGAGAGAACGCCCAAATAGGCGTTCTTATCTGTATGTCCAAACCAACGCGGGATATGCGGAGAGAATCCGCAAGCGCAGGATTTTATAAATCACACTGGGGAACTCATCAAAAATTGCAAATCCTTACAATCGAGGAGCTGCTTGCAGATCATAAGATAGATTATCCTGATATTGCCGGTGTTAATGTAACCTTCAGGCGAGCACAAAAACCCAAAGGCAAACAAAAACCCCATCCCGAGTTCGATTATCAGTAACATAAACAATATAGAAAGAATTAAACATGGTGATGAAATCTAAAACATTAACTGAAGATCAAAAAAGTGAAGTTGTTCAAATCGTCTGGAAACAAGTTTTAGCAGGTTCACTTGTTATTCTCGCATTACTTGGAGGAATAACAGGTTTAAGTCTTTGGGGAATCAAGACACGAATAGAGGATAAAGTGGAGAGATTGGTATCCAAACAATTTGAGGAGCCTAAAATTCAAGGAATCGTTGAGAAGGTAGCAGCAAATCAAGCATCCATCCTTATGTCTGAGCAGATTAATCCTGAAGTCGTTAAATTCAAGGAAGAGGTTTCTAAAAAACTTGAAGAGCTTTATCAACTTGTTGCAAAAACTCGAGAACTCGAGGTTCAAAGCCGTAAACATGAAGAATCTATACAGAATGTCCTTTATGCCTTGAAAACTAGTCTTAATGAGAGTCAAGAATCGGCAAAGCAGCTTACACGCTTGAAGTCTGACATTATTGAGATGCAGAAATTAGTAGTCACCCTACAGTACTATCAATTGAAAGGAGGCAATACAATTCCAAATCCTTATTTGGAGCAAAGCAAAGATGCCCTAAATAGACTTGTTCATATAGCAATACCGGATCCTTTGGAAAGAAGTAAATTTATTGTAGAGATGCAACAAATACAAGAACCAAACGACAAAAAAATTGGTGAAAGTAATTGAGTCAATAAGAGAACTCACCATTTCTGCCTTTATCAATAAGAAATCCTACCCCTAAAATCAATGATCTTCAAATGAATAATCTTGCTGTTGCGTCCTCTCGTAACGCAGCGAAGATCCCCAACTCAAGCTCCGAGAGAACCGCTATTGGGGACCCATATCTTATGATACTTCCCAATCCTCCTCAACAAAAAACCTCTGTTAATTTAGGCAATTTTTTCTCCTGACTCCTGTCTTCTGACTTCTGTTTTAAAATTTCAAACGTTTTACATCATTTTTCGAATATTTTCGAACGTTTTGTATCAGTTTTTGAATGTTTTTATGTAGTTTTTGTATATTTGTATACGATTTTCGAACGTTTTCGAATATTTTCTATCATATGCTCATAAACAAGCGCCGTTCCCCCCTTTCTCCCCATTTTACGAGCGACGAGTAACGAGCGACAAGCGACTAATTCGCCCCCGCGGCACCATAAAATCCGTATCAATCCTATAAATTAAGGATATTCGGCACCTCTGTAATCAGCTTTATAAAAAGGCCGTTTAACGGCCTTGTGGACGAAGGTAAAGATTTGTGACAAAGCTTGCTTTGGGAGCAAAATTTGCCGAGTACATCAGGCTGATTGCATCTTTGTGTTTTCTGTGAGTTCTTTGTCAAAAAAATTCCGTGTTAATCCGTGTCCATTCGTGGTTCATTTTCCTTTGTGTCTTGGCGTCTTCGTGGCAAAATTTCAATCAAAAATGGGGGTACCTGTTGAGAAAATTCGAATTTTTTCATATTTTTTTAATTCCTTTATTTACAAACAGTTACAAGATTTTCGCCCTCGAAAAATCCTCGATTTTTCGAATCAAAAGCGCGGCTACCTCCAATTATAGAAGGGGTGCACTTCTACCCCTAATCGCCCAGCAGGGCAAGGTCTTAGGGTTAGCAAACCTAAGTCAAATAATCATTATGAACTATCAATATAGCTAGCGACCAACGACTAGCGACTGGAGACTAAATTATGTCCACTGAAGCACAAATCCTCGCCAACCGTCTTAATGCTCAAAAATCCACAGGCCCGCGCACCTCCGAAGGCAAGGCCGTCGCCTCTCAAAACTCTCTCAGTCACGGCCTATCAGCCGCTCAGGACGTTATCTCCTCCGAATCTCAGGCCGAATTCGACCTCCACCGCGACCAAATCCTCGACGAGTTAAGCCCCACCAGCCCGATGGAATCCATCCTCGCCGAGCGCATCGTGACCCTCTCTTGGCGTTTGAAACGCGTGGGACGCCTTCAGAACCAGACAATCGATGCCTTGCACGACGACCAGACCTCCGACCCGGTAAAAAAACTCACCCAATCCCTGTATTCCAGTATCGCTGGCAAACTCCTGATCAGTGAGAGCAACCTTAACGGCGAATTGGCTCTCGGCCGGTTGGCCGTAAGGGATTTTGGCAACGCTCGGGTCCTCGACCGCCTGTTGATGTATGAACGTCGGCTCGAAAACAGTCTCTACAAAACGCTCCTTGAGTTTCAGCGGCTCAATATTGTCAGAAAATTGGAGCGGAGCGGAAACCCCTTAGGGGCTTAAGGCGGATTACTTCTAAAGTTTACTATCCCATCGTTTTAAAAAGGAGACCTTCTTAGGGAAATAACTATTAGCTCTTAAAACTTGTTTGGAGCATTTTTAGTCCGGCGTCTGGAGTCTTGTGTCTTGAGTCTGCCGTCTGGTGTCTGCTCTCCGTCTGCGCCGAAATGAAAAACTTGCCCGGCGTAGTCGCAGACGAAGACGGGTCAATCAAAATGAATAAATTATGCAAAACGAACCCAATTTCTAAAAACGAAAAATCGAACGTAATCTGTTATTTAACAAGTGAATACGGCAATAATTCGAACATCCCTGCGATGCAAAAACGAACCCAAAACGAACCCAAACGAACCCAATCTTATCCGTCTCAGATAGACTTGTCCGTCTCTGGCGGTTCCTTCAACCGGCGACTAACGACCAGCGACTATCGACTAATTCGTCCCGAGCGAAGTCGAGGTTTCTGTAGGAAGCGATGCCGAAGGAAACGTTTTATATTGACATTTCCAGGAAACTTCTTTAAGTTCACAGATTAGGGAGTGTAGCTCAGCTGGTAGAGCAACGCACTTTTAATGCGTAGGTCCTGGGTTCGAATCCCAGCACTCTCATTTTTAAGACGTGCTTCGACTTAATCGGCCTTAGTACGCTAACTGCTTTTTCCTTCAGTTGTTACGTTTATGGGCCTTGGTAGTCCTTTCTGAAAGACTTTTCATTGCTTCGCACTGAATATCCTTGCCGTAGAGATTGTCCTTATCTGTGGCGTATATCTTAAGCGCTTTACTGTCAGCCTGGTTCAATTTGCCCCTGCGCAATAGCTCTTTAAAGTTGAGCTTACGAATAGCTATATCTTTCTCATCATTACTACCATTGGTATTCTCAACGATGCTCAGCAGAAAATCCAGTCCTAATAGTTCCATACCACTGTGCAAATCTTTCTCTCTTTTCCTGGCCAAGTCTTTGAAAGCTTTATTGATAGGTTTTTGCTGATATGGGTACTGGTCGTGCGCTTTAAACTTATTTGCCCTTGTTCTGGCGAGGCTGAAGATGCCGAGTGAAACCGCCAGGATAACGAGTACCAGCATTTGCACCCAAATGGTATCATCCCCCTCGCCGTTGCGAGCGGCCAGGATTGCTTGTGTTAAAAGAACATCCATATTTTACTGCAGTCCTTTGCGCAGGCGGGTCCGAGTAAAGATAAATCCTCATAATCAAAGGCCTATTGAAAAGGTACACTTGAAGGAAAATTCGCGTCCGGTATAGGTGATGTGACTCCGATATAATCAGGACAATGTTGAATTTTCCTGCTTAACTGCCATGTTTGCCTTTGCGTGCGGTCCTTTCTGTCAGTACCTTCATTGCTTCACACTGGATTACCTTACTGTAAGGTGTGCCCTCGTTCATTGCGTATACTTTAAGTGCATTACTATCAATGGTGTCCAGTTGTTCTCTGCGGAGGAGCTCGTCAAAGGTTAACCTTCGCATTGCCACATCGTTTTTATCTTTACCCTCGATATTCTCAACAATGCTTAACAGGAAATCCAAGTCTAATATTTCCATACCGCTGGCTGTATCTTTATCCCTATTTCTGCTCGACCCGCTTTTCTGATTTTCCTCGTCGGAAATATTAGAAGGTGCTTTAACCGGTGAGCGCACATCAACAATTTTATTCACTGCCATACTTTTCACCTCACTTTTCTTTTCTCTTATAGTATTCCAAGCCATTTTTTTTATACCTCCAATTTCAACGAAAGCCTAAGTGCCTTAAAAACAGCACGATTATATACTCGTTTTGTCTGCCGGTCAAGAAATTACAGGATTTCCTTAAATTCTCTGAGTCAGCGGTTTAGTTTAGCAGTTGCATCGATTGAAAACAAGTGCATAAAAAAGAACCGGCTGGCGACACAATCGCCAGCCGGTGTGTTTCAAGTCTCACTTTTGCCTATATGAGCCAGTTCTCGCAGAAGACCATAAGATCGTATTCGTCAATAATATTGTCGCTGGGCATCGAGATATCACAGTCAACATTCCAGTTGCCATCTCCAGGCTCACTACTCCAGGAGGCAGCGATGACGGCAAAATCTTCAAAATTCACATCATCGTCGTCGTCAAAGTCTCCAATAAGGCCTGTTTCGGTTATCAGCTCGATACCTGTTCCGTTATTTGGGTCGAGGTTTCGGCTGTACTGTTTGTCGATAGCGTTGTTCCAATGCTCGTGCACGCCTAAGCTTTCGTTCAAACCTCCATCGTTATTTGGATCATATGTAGTACCTGACGGAGAGGAGGATATAAGAGCCGCCTCGTGCAGATAGTCGTGAGCACCAGATAAATGAGGGTATCCATTTACTCCGAATCCATCCCATTCAGTGAACATAAAATCGTAGCATACTGAGTCGGTTGCAATAGGGTCTTGAGAGAGAAATATACTGGATGGCCAATCATTGTTGAATGGTGCCATTTGCCATTGGATTGGCTGCGAATCCCAGCTTCGTCCTGCATAGAGGCCGTCGACTAAGCACAGCATGGTTTTGCCGCCTAATTTCGGATGACCGAGAAGGTCAACAATTGCTCTGTAATGGCCCATCCCGGGTCTTTCTTCCGCCCTTGTATGGTGCATATCATAATAACCATCATCGGCCGGACTCCTAATCAAAGAGCCGAAATGGTTTTTACCAGAAACTGTTATTCCAGCGGAGTTGTGACTTTTAAGAATAGGAAAATCTATAAAATAGGTTGACTGAGAAAAATGGGTTGGGATAAAGTCATTAACGTCAACGTCGACCCAGTGATCTTCACAGGGATCACTCCAGTAAAAGGGGGCATTGTAGTCGTAAGTAACGGTGGTTCTGCCTGAGCCGGCATAGCCATCTTTTGTCAAATAGACAACATTCGGACAGTTCGGTGCGACCATATTATACCAGTAGTTGGCCATAACCCTGCTTGGGTCACCCAAACATATGTCACAGGGGTCAACTCCTGCGATGTCTGTTAGTTGCTTCAGAAGAGCTATAGCGAGCTGGGGTGAGTTGTCTATGTCATCCCAATACTGCTCTTTTTTCTCCATAGTATCGGTGCTGTTACTCAAAACCCAATTGGTTTTTATTGCGATTTTTTCACCGGTGGTATAGCCAACATCTCCTCTGCCCATTTGCTGGTTGAAGTTTCTGAATATCGCGTCCCAGGCAGCGGCATCGGTGTTTTCACCGGTAAGTGCCCGCAGTGCCTTCGAGAGCATCTCATCGACAACTGTTTGGTCGATGCAGTTGTCGGACCACCAATACGGTGGGTGGCCGCCACTCCAATCGGTGGCGTTGGCATCGTGAATCCAGGCGACTCGGCCTGGGTGAATGCCTTTTGCAACACCGATGGGGTCATTAGCCGGGTTTGGGTCATCAGCACCAAAAGCTATCTTCAGGTCTGTGCTGCTTAACGCCATCCATATAAAACCGACACTAACGGTTATAAAGAATACCGCGACAATGTAGCGTGCTTGTGCAAGTGAACGTTTTGCCTTGCGATAAGCTGCCACTGAGCCAGCCAGACCCAGCAGCCATACTATAAAACCTGAGGCCAATGGAAAGGCCAATCGTTGACAGGGATATGTTGCCCGTGAGGGCTTCGGTATTACTCGTATCAAAAACCAGATTAGAGCTAATAATCCCGTAATCGGAAATAGCCAGATCAGCCAATGGAACCTGCTTTTGTTTTCAATGGATTTGCCTGTTTTTGGACAAGCTGATGGAGTGCGTTTTTGGCGTGAAAATAGCATTTTTTACAACATCCTGATTCTTTGGCCGTCTGCTTCGGCCAAGTTCACCATCCTCCACGATGCAGCAGAAACAACGTGAATCGAAGATTATAAATAATAACGTATAACACAAACCTCCCACGCGCAGATTATCAGAGTTAAGTATATCAGTATTGCTATGGGATGTCAACCTTATTTCCCCCTGACCCTGGGATGGGAAAGGAACATCATATCCCGCTGGTTAGGGTTAGATGTATGGCAGATGTGTGCTATCAAAAGGTAAAAAGGCTATGTTGGGGCTGGGAGTGTAAGGATTGAGCCTCCGCGGCGATAGTTCTAAAGAAAGATTTCGTTGAAAAAATAAGGTACCCGGAACACATTAACGGTTTTTCGCGAGGGCCAATTATGAAACCTCTAAACTACTTTGAACAGATTATACGAATGCTGAATAGAGCTGACCAGTTTGATTTAAGACTAAGGATGAAAAAATACATTCAGGCATTTAGTGTAAAACCGACGATAGGGATTTTTTGTTAAACACTAAAGACCATGTGAAAATAGCCCAAGGCTGACCGTGAGTTTAGAGTTTACTGTTCTGTCTGTAGGGGAAATTCGAATTTAATTGTTCGCTCAAGAGCCTGTTTAAGCGTATAAGGTGGTTTGAAACCGGTTTTCAATAAGCGATTCGCTGATATGGTTGTATTTGCACAGAATTTTTTTATGCGAATAGAACTTATCGGAAAAGATTTTCCGCTAATATGTGCGAGCAAGTCAAAAGCAAAGCCGCCTAATAAACCAATACTATATGGAAGGTGTAACTGAGCGTCACCGTTTCTTCCAAAGGTGTCTCTGGCGCCCCGGACAAGTTCGTTTGTGGTAAGGTCCGGTTTATCAGCATAATTGAAAAGCTCAAAACCCGGACCAAAATCCAGGGCAAATATTAGAAAATTTACAATATTTCCAACGTATCCCATAGACTTTTTATTCCGGCCGGTGCCCACCATAATAAATCTTCTTCTACAAATTTGTGACAGCAGATTGTAAACGTTGCCCCTATTGTTCTCGCCGAATACTACACAAGGCCGAATTATTGTAAGAGATTTGGAGTTGTCTTCGGAGGCCCATTCGGTAAAAACCTGCTCAGCGGCGTATTTGCTTTTACCATATTCGTTGAACGGCACTACCTGGCTATCCTCATCAGGTTCATTAGCGTTTAATGGATAGACAGCAACCGTGCTTGTAAATATGATTTTGTTAATATTAGCATTTTCCGCTGCAATTACCAGGTTTTTCGCTCCTTCAACATTTACATCATGGTAAAGCGAGATCGGCTTCACATTGTCTGTGTGCTCGGCAGCTAAGTGATATATAACATCATGGCCTGCCGCAACAGTTATAAGTGCGTTACTATTGCGGACATCACCGATAACTACAGACTCGGGATATTTAGAGCTCTCGTTCTTATCAAATATAGTGACCTGGTGGCCCCTATTGAGCAATTCTCTGACAAGACAAGTCCCAATAAAGCCACTGCCGCCGGTAACCAATATTTTCATTTTTTAATAACTATAAAGCTTTTTTCGATATTAGACTTAGTTGGAGTGCAGGCTATTTGTGGTTGAGCCCTATTTTTCTTTACCTGTTTTTCTATCCATTGGTATGTTTTTTCCATTCCCTCTCGAAGTTGCCGCGATGGTTTCCAGCCAAGCTTCTCATAAATAAGCTTGTTGTCTGAGTTTCTTCCTCTTACTCCCAATGGGCCATCTATGTGCTTTATGGTCTGGTTTTTGCTGCTAATATCCATAATCATTTGTGCCAGTTCGTTTATTGTTATCCTTTCTTCTGAACCAATATTAACTGGTCCAGTAAAATCTGAATCCATCAATAGGCGTACACCATCGAGACATTCATCAATATAGAGGAATGACCTTGTTTGTTTGCCATCGCCCCACATTTCTATTTCACCACCGTTTTCAGTTTCTGCTACTTTCCTGCAGAATGCAGCAGGTGCTTTTTCTCTTCCTCCCCGCCATGTTCCTTCAGGACCAAATATGTTGTGGAATCTGGCGATATGTACTTGCAAGTTATTATTCTTGTAATAAGCCAGATACATCCGCTCACTGAAGAGCTTTTCCCAACCATATTCGCTATCAGGGGCAGCCGGATAGACAGAATCTTCGGAACATTTTGGGTTGTCCGGATCCATTTGGTTATACTCGGGATAAACGCAGGCAGACGAGGAATAGAATATCTTTTTAACACCTTCTCTACTACAAATGTCAACCATGTTCAGATTAATTGTAGCTGAGTTGTGCATAATCTCAGAGTTGTGTTCCCCAGTAAAGATAAACCCTGCCCCGCCCATATCGGCAGCAAGCTGGTACACTTCATCAAACGGTTTATCTGTAACATTTTGGCAGAGTACTCGATCTCGAAGATCAGCTATTACAAAGTCATCCGCTTCGGTTTTGCTGAATTCTGGATATTTTAGATCAACTCCACGAACCCAAAAACCTTCTCTTTTGAGTTTTTTAACCAAATGACTACCGATGAAACCACCAGCTCCACAGACTAATGCATTCTTCATGATTAGTTCTCCTTAATTTCATTCAAGTTGTAAATTAAGTGATAGTAAGACCTTACTGCAGAATGCAGGTTGTATTTTTGGTCAATTGCTTGCCTTGCATTGATCCCCATTAATTCTAATTTTTGACGTGTATTATAAAAGCTCAGAATAACATCTGCTAACGCTTTTGGATCACCTGGGTTTGTAACAAGCCCACATTTTTCTTCGAGCAAAATTCCAGCAATTTCTGAAGAGGGGGACATAACCGCAACGACAGGAAGGCCTGCAGCCATCATCGCAAACGTTTTGGAGGGTACAGAAAGTCCCTCTTGTCCCTTCGCAAGAGAGACAAATCCAATGTCTGCTGAAGATAAAGCCAAACCTAAATCTTGCCTATCAACATATGAATGAAATTGACAGTTTTTTAGGTTTTGCTTATTAGCATAATCCATCACATATTGTTTTTTGTGTCCTTCACCTACAAATAGAAAAAGAATATTTTTCTCGGTGTTATTTATATTTAGGATATTTGCAGCTTCCATAATAGTTTCCATATCATGAAATCTGCCCATATTACCGAAATATCCGACCACCAATTTGCCATTCAAATTCCATTTTTCCAGGAAAGGGTTTGGCTTGTCATGTGCCAATCCTATTGCCTCATCATCACTCCATACGTGTATCGAGTGAATCTTATGTTCCATCTTAAGGCCACAGGTTTTCATCTTATTAGTAATCACATTCTTCATACATTTGCCAATAACGATAATTGATGCAGAGTGCTTAAAAACAAATGAATTCAGCTTATCCCAGACTTTAGACACAAAACCGTTCTTTTTCAAAACTCCTAAATGGATAGCTGTGTCCGGATATACATCAAAAATCAGATAGATATATGGCTTACCAATCCTCAAGCTTTTTAACAAGGCGCAGGTTACCGATAGGAAAGGAGGATTTGTAAGTACTAAGATAGGTCGTTTAGAAAAATCAAATAGAAGATAGAAAAAAACCGATACAGTAAACGTCATTTGATTGATTATGCGCCCTGCCAAGTTAAGTTTTGGAAAGCGTGTTCCCCAGACACGTCGTATCTTAATTCCTTTATGCTCTATATATTTGGGAATTTTACTATTTTTTCGCAAAATAGTCGGCGGAGCACAAACTACCTTAACATCCACTCCGCATCTTACCAGTTCTTCACATAGTTCGGTAAGAGTTTGGCCGGTTGAAACCAACTCCGGATAAAAAAGTTGACAAAGAACCAAAAGATTTGGCTTTTCCGCCCCAGATTTCTTTAATAAGCGCATTTGTTCCAGGAAATCATTATCCTTGATAATATAGTATAAAAGTTCTGTTCAATCACTTTAGAAGCCTTGGCAGGAAACCTTTAAAGCCATTTAAAGAATTTCTTAGTATCGCTCAGGAGATACGCGGGCTTTTTCATGTAAATTGGCAGCCGAGATTTGACTCGGAGATAAATACACCTTACAGAACGATTATATCTATTAACGTTTTTCTTGATATAGCTTTCAAGAGAGTCGTATTCATCGTAAGTCATTGTAGCTAGGTGTCTTCTGTGGTTTGTGAAATAATAATCGGAGGGACGCATTTTAAAATAGTCTTCGATTTCTATTGATTCTGTTGCGGTGTTCTCTTCAACTCCCAATCTAAGCAACTCGGTTTTAGGGAAGATTTCATATACACTAAAACTTATATAGTCCGGTTTTATATTATATGCAAAATCTAGAGTTTGAAGGATATCATCTTTAGTTTCTCCGGGGATTCCCATCATAAAATAACAGGTCAAATGAATGCCAACGCCATCAAACATTTTTATTTTTGATGTAACAATTTCATTAGTGAGTTTTTTGTTGATTATCCTGTGAATTCTATCAGAGCCTGATTCTATTCCAATTTTAATGGACACACAACCAGCTGACCTCATCTCGGCAAGCATCTCTCTGTCTAATGTATTGAGATGGGCATTACATTCCCAGAAGATATGCATCTTCTCTTGTTTGAGCTTACTGCATAAGCTGTAAACTCGATTTTTATTCACTGTGAAGGTGTCATCCTTTATGGTGAAGTAAACTGTACCATATCTTCTTTTGACCGACTTTATCTCTTCAATTATACTTTCTACGCTTCTATTCCTGACTTTATTTTTCCAGATAGACGTCGCACAATAAGCACAGGCAAAAGGACAGCCTCGCGAAGACATTATAAGTCCCATGTCCTCAGCTTCATACTTGTTCTCGTTTATCAGCAGTGACCTGTCAGGAAAGCCGAAATCATCCAGATTTTCAACGAACATCCGGGGTTCATTTTGTTTTTTAACTCCTCCTTCGGAATAAAAAATACCTTGAATTGAGGAGAGGCAATTACCATTTATAATTTCTAAAATGGTTTGTTCGCCTTCACCGATCACGCCGATGTCAAATGCGTCAATATTTTTTATATCTTCTGGTATTAAAGTTACATGAGGTCCACCTGCTATAACGACCGCTGAAGGAAAAGTCCTTTTGCAATACTGTGCTGTACGAATTGCCGAGGCAATGAACGTTGTCCAAACAGTTATTCCTATATAATCGGGTTTAAAATTCTTTATTTCTCTTTCGAGTATTTTCCAAAAAGGGTCGTCAAAAGTTTTTAAAGTTTCCAGGTAATTGTCATATAGTGATTCGAGGTCAGTAAAATCAAGCCTGCCGTATTTTTCAGCCAGGTCTGCTTCAAATACTTTAACTTGATGCCCATTGTTTTGAAGATATGTTCCCATGTTGGCAAGCTGATATGGAAAATATCGTGAGTGCATACCTATAAATCTGTAAAAAGGGGGCTGAATGAATAGTATGCGCTTCATAACTTTGGCAGGTTCTTTATTTGATTACGAGCCGAGAATAATTGGCATCAGGGTTTCAATATGTGCTTTTCGTGTGAAGTTTTTATCAAAATGCTGCCTGGCATTTAAGCTCATTTGATAATATTTCCGGGGCTCATTCCACATATATTCCACACGGTCTGCAATTTCATTAGGTTTGCATGCGGTAACCAAAAAACCGTTATAATTATCGATTACCTGTTCTGGAATCCCTCGAAAGTTTGTAGCTATTACAGGTGTAGCATAAGCCAAGGCTTCGATAATACATATAGGTTGTCCTTCCCATGCATAGTAAGTAGGTAAAATTAGTATGTTCGATTCGATCAATAACCGTTGCTTGGCATAACTGGTTACCACCCCATGGTAGCTAACAACCTCTGATAATCCGAGCGATTTTATTTGTTCCTTCAAATCACCTATCAGTTCTTGTTCTGTTTTCCTGGCAGGATTGGTTTTACATTGAATAAACTTCCCGCATAGATCGAAACGTACAGGTACTTTCCGCTTATTATGCAGAAGATTGCAAGCTTCCAGGCAGTCCAGATACCCTTTAGATTCAATTAGGTTAGACAAAAACAATAACCGTATCGGTTTAGGTGGCTTAAGAATTTTTTCTTTAACGGTATTTATAGTTGAGTCAAGAGATAAAGTATTTGGTACTACATATAATTTATCTTCCGCCTCCGACAAGAATGAAAATTGGCTGCGTAACAGATTGCCTAAGACCACAATAGCATCAGCCTGTTTCAAGGTTTTCGAAATTATATTTTTGATCCAGTTAGGTTGTTCTTTATAGAAGTCACCATATGCCCCACTATGGACATGCAGAGTTATTCTGCATCTCAACAGCTTAGCAGACCAGATCATCAGCAAATCGCGCAAAAAAGCAACCGTCGAAACGCCTACAAGTAAATAAATACGTTTTGTAAACAATAGATACCACCAATACCGGATTAATGCTTTAAGAATCTCAATACACCTGCCCAAAGTAAAAATCCCAACCGTTCTTGCAGAATCTACCGGGCCAATGTCAATAACCTTGTATGGCAGGTTTTTTTTTCGAAAAGTTTTAATAACATAATCAAAGGCGATGCCGGCCCCCTCGACGCGATGCTTAAGCAAAGGACCTATCAAAAGACTAAGCCCTGAAACGGATTTGGATTGGTCTGCTAAAGAAGATGCAGGATATCCGTTGTTAAACATTTCTCTGTAAATTATGTCAGCCACATGTGCAGGTTCGGTTGTAGAAGTATCGATACTTAACACTTTCCCAAACTTAATAAGAGATTGTGCCATTATATTTTGCTGTCGTTCGATTTCGCTACTTGGTAATTCCGGCTTGCGATCTAATATGACGAAAGGCTTTGCTTTGAGTAAAACTATTAAATCTGGTCGTGGCACAATTTTCGACAATATTTTTGCCAAAAGCCCGAACCGCTGTAATCTATATCTTGCCGGATGAAATTGCAGATCATAATAATATCTTTCATATATAATAGTTGTTCCACGCTTCAATAACGAGCGAAATCGGAAAAAATAACCTAGTAAAAAATCATAAAAATAATACAGATACATACACAGCGAGCTTACTAACGATCTAAGCTGCAGGTCGTTTGGATGTGTTATATCAAAACCTTTATTTTCCGAATGTAGTGATGAGGGTAGTACCCCTGGACGCCAATGATATCGATGAACGGATAAACCATTATCGCGACAAATATTTTCAATAAGGTTGGCTGTGGTGCTTTTGCCGCTTCCATCAGGACCAAATATAGCCAGAAGAAATCCTCTTCTGCTCTTCAATTAGTCACCTGTAAGTTCAAAATAAATTTTTTTAACCTGATTTGCAACACAACTCCAAGATAGCGCTTTTATCAGAGAGCGGGTATCTGATGCCCGGGCAGTTGCTGACATAATAATGCTTGGCAAATCATCAAAATGATTTGGCCGAAGGTAGTAAAGACCACAAGCAGACGGAAATAAAATCGGAAGTTCGCCGAATTGAGTTGTAATTACGGGCAGATTAGTTGCCATTGCTTCCAAAACACTTAGAGGGATATGGATTGCTGCCCTATGGTCAGTAGTAGGAAAGATATAGCAATCAACTGCCTGATAAAATTCTTCAACTTTAGGCTGATAATCTCGAATTATTCTACATCCTGATTTCTCCAGACGATGTATTAATCGCCCGGATTGTTTTGTAGTTGTACTGCCAATGATTATGACCTGTATAGCGGGGTGCACCTGTGTTTTAAGTAACACTTCTAGGTTTCGGTCATATTTCAAATGGCCGACATGTAAAACCAGTATCTTACCCAATGGTAAATTCAATTTTTGTCGTAATTGGTTTTTTTGTTGTAAATCCACAGGGCAAAACCGATGCGAATCAACACCTGAAAGAGGTATAAAACGGTGTTTAATCCCCAATCGTTTTGCCCATTGCTTCCAGTAATCCGAGGATACAATAACGTGGCTCGGTTTGAAAATTCGAATGGATATATCTGCAGCAAGGTTCCAAACCGGCTTGATGAAGGTAAGGATTGTTTTAAGATTTTTATTCTTCTTTTGGCACAAAGCGGCGAAAAGAACGCTCCTGTATGTTGGCCCCCCGATATGGTGTAATATGTCAACTGTGTTTGCCTTGTCAAGTGATTCCTGAATAGACACTGCCTTTATATAAAGGTCATTATCATATTGTAATTCACCATATAAAGTGCGGGCAACTCTTTTCATCCCCTCGTCGTCTTTGCCTTGCATATCGCCGACAAGTAGAATTCGTGGTTTATTCATCGTTTTAATCATTAAATGTTAGATTCCTTTGCGACCGATCGATTAAAATGAAATTCCAAATTTGCAGAACCATTTGTTCAACATCTCCATCGGAAATTACAAGAGTTTTTGAATCTTTTATACAATTGTTATGTTCCACATCTACTCTGCTTCCATCTTCGACGGAAGTGATTCTATAAAAAGGATAGGACAACTTTAAGTTGATATCCAAGGCGACCTTACAATTAATGACCGCAATGCCGCCATGGCGCACAACGTGATAAACAAGTTTAGCTTCACTGCTCCCAAGCCTCACCGGATTATCACAATTAATGATTTTACGAAAAATTGGAATAAATATATGCCATTGCTCAGCTATCTCCAATAACATCTTACACAGAAGATTCCGTTGTTTTTCAGACTCGTTACATACAACGAAAAGAACTCCCTCGGGAATATGCCGACAAGCCCGAAAGCCATGAAGAATATTAACTAAAGAAATGAAAGGGTGTTTATATATCAACAAGGCAAGAAAGAATTTATACCATGCAGCTTTGTTTGCAAGCATTTCCCAGCCACCATCAAGAATAGTTTCTAAGGTGAGTTTGGAAAGAGATTTGCCGAAAGCAGAAGACAGCACTTGTTTGAACAGTTCCTGGTCATCTCTTACTAAAGAACAAATCTCCTCTTTATATTTATCCGGCACCTCTTGGTTATACAATAAATGATGAATAGCGGTAATAACCGCCTGATGTGCCGGGCGTGGCCGCCACGTAATTCCATGTCTAATACGCCCGGAAAGAATATTTGAAGATGAAAGATAAACCATCCCTCGCCAACTGCCACCAGCGAACAGTTCAATCACCAAAACGAAGCGTTCGGGATATATTGATTTACAAAAACCAAGATGCGCCGAGCCCCTCCATGAATATTCTATATAACAACTCCATCCCAGCCTGTGAGCTAATCTTCGAAGTTTATCAGCGATGAACGCAATCTGTCCCTCCGGGACAACTATGTCTACATCACCAGTTAATCTATCTGGATAGCCATGGTAATTTCGTTGCACACAGTATGGAATATTCGCCTCATCGAACCATTTAAAAACAGCTGTGAGTAATAAACTAGCTGATGAATTTTCCAAGCTAAAAGCCGTACTTACAGGCATTTCGTGCCTACATTAGCATATTATTTATTGGCTCTTAATGCTAATCTTCCCAAACAAAATCATCCTTCGAGTAGTCATAATATTGATTTCCAAAAGCTTTTTCAAATTGTTCACCAGAAGGTTCAAATTGTGGTTTCCAGTCCAAAGGCTTGCGGCAAACCAATATCCATGAGTCGCGAATACCCGGGAAAAACCAGGAAAAACCTATGAAAGGTTTACGGAAAAATGGGAGCAAAGCATCTAACTGCAGGTGATAAGTAGTTAACTCTAACAAATCCATCCGTAAATATTCATTGAGTAGTAATAAATCTTTTCGAACATATTCCCTTACATGCCCATGCCACTGACCTGGATACCAGTAAAAATATGGGAACCGGCTGTAATTTGTCTTGCCGAGCAGCAGATAAAGGCGCTTTCGCAAATTAGCTGCGTTCGGAACAGTAATTGCAAGTATCCCACCTGGCCTGATGTACGTAAGTAACTTATTTAAAAGTGAACGAGGCGAGCTGTGTAAATGCTCTATAACATTATGCATCATCATCACATCGTACTGTTTGTCTGGAAATGTAAAATAATCATTTCCATTCGGCAAATAATAATCAATCCCAACACTCTTGGCAAAAGCGAGTATTTTCTCCTTATTACCGTTCAACTTATGCCATGCATCCTGCAAATTATCAAAAGCCATCACTTCCATCCCGGCAAGCGAGAACATTGCTGTCTTATCACAAGGACCTGCTCCAAAGTCCAATACTTTTGCGTTCAAACCACTCCATTTCACCACTTTTCTAACCATTTCAAAATAACCCGATTTACGCGCAGGACGGATATAACCCGTAAATGGAAATTTCTCATTGAGTATTTTCCAGGCACATTCCATATCCGGCAAGGAAAAGCTTGCTTTGTTCTTTATCAATATTATCCGACCCTTTCAGCCAGTTCTTTCCAGTTTCGTCCCTTGGCAGTAATTGTATCAAAAAACATCTTAAAATTACCGTTAACAAGTTGAAATGCCCAATACAAATATCGCCAGCGTTTCTGTTTTCGCCCTTTGGATGCGTCAGGTAGCCAATATTTGGTAGCAGCATAATAATGTTCATCCTTTGATAATTTTGAACCGAATACTGTTTTGGCACTACTATGTCTTCTGAAACCTGAAATGTAATGCCCGATATGTTGATATTGGATACCGTTAAGGATCATTCGTATATATAAGTCGGCGTCCATTACATATGAAAGATCTGCATGCAATCCTCCAACACTGTCATAAGCCCTTCTGCTGAAAAAAGTTCCGGTCCCATTGAATATCCAGTGCCCTCTTTCCGCAAACCATTTAATACCGTTACTTGGAACTTTTTGACAACGTGTTATTTTGCTATCCTTATCAATAAGTAAAAAGTTGCCAAAAAACAATTCTACACTTAGATTTTTAACATAAGCTAAAGAGATATACTTTAATGTATTTGGCAGCAAAATATCGTCACTATTTATCCATCCCATCAAATCACCTGTGGCACGTGAAAAGCCCTGGATTAAAGCGTCAGTTTGACCTTTGTCCGGACGGCTGTGCCAATAAGCCAAATAATTTGAATACTTCTCAATAATTTGCGCACTCCCATCCGTGCTGCCACCATCAAAAATTATAAACTCCAGCTTAGGATAGTTCTGGCTTAATATAGATTGGATGGATTCTTCTATATACTGCGCCTGGTTGAAACATGGCATAACAATCGTTATGGTTGGAAAATCAATTGTTTTATTTGATTGCAGCATTTTTTTCTATTCAACCTCTGTTGCGATGTGAATACGACATAACTTTTGGATTTTGTGTCACATGGCCAATTGGTTCTGCCTTGGAGTGGTAGTATGCAACATAGGAAATGCCAAACAGCCAATATAGCGTGGGTGAACTGCCCGTAATTCCCAGCACAGCAGAAGCAAACAACCCGGAAATAGCAACTATACCCAACCGAAAACCGAAAGAGTCATTGTTTTTGCGTTTAACCGCAATCAGTGCATAACGAATTGCAGTGGTGTATAATGCGACAAATAGTGCAAAACCAACAATGCCTTGCTCTGCAAGGATAGACAATACCATGTTATGAATATGCTGCCTATAAATAATAGTTTCTGTTGGATTGCGCAGAACATGCTTAATAACCACCTCACCACCTCCTCCTATACCAACACCAAATACAGGGGAACTTGCGAATTGCTTAATCCCTGCCTCATACCCATCTATTCTTGGCCCTAATGCGTCTTGGGGTGATTTAATTGCTTTACTAAAACGCGAACCTACAGAATAAACAGCCTCATTAACTTGTGTTAAAAAGTACATGGAAACGATAATTATAATTACAACAATGACAAATCCTCGTAAAACTAACTTAATAACCCCAAAATACTTTAGATAATACGAACACACTGCCACACCGATTATAGCACTTGGCCACGCAATTCGTGTACCGCTAAAGATAACGATAAAGATAGGTAGAATCAGGAAAGCAAATTGAAACAACCTTTTGAATTTATCAGGAGAAAAAATGTCAGGGTGACACAATACAATTATAACACTCATGAATGAACCCGCAGCGGCACTGCCGATGCTATATCCAAGCAGATTAGTGTGGCATCGCCACATAAACGTATGATTAATCTTGTCAATCATGATGTATCCATACAAAAAATGATAAACAGCCATAACAAGGCAAACTGAAAATATATGCCGCTTCAAACGTTCTTTATCGGGAGTAATGATCATCAAACCGATTATCACCAAAACAAAAGTTATAAGTTGATTTTTTAATATAAACAGTGAATTGCCGTATGGAGATGCACCAAACATAATATATGTAAAAATGCCACAGGAATAAAGCAAACATACAAACCATATTAAAGAATTGTTAATCAGACGGTTTAGATAATTAATTGGCTCTCTGCTTACGTACCAAAATAGTGATATTGCAGTCAGTACTGCGACCCATATAAGCAGTGTGCTTCTGATGATTTCCACTGACTTCAAAATCACTGGAAACACGGCCAGCAAAGCGATCCCAAATTCAGGATATCGCATAATAAGTGCCGCCAGAGCAAACAGTGCTACAAATGCCAGAAGTGTATTATGGACTGTTAAAACCGAGTTAATTGATCCGGCCATTGTTCGTTATTTCCTGCTTGACATTGGATTCATTGTGGTTGGATGATAGTTGGTTGGTTTGCGGAATCATCTGGACTACCGGAATGTTGCAATAATCTTCGCAATCGTTCAATAAATGTATCGACTTGGAGATATTTGTTTTCATATCGACGAATTGCTTTGGGCAGTATCTGCTGAAAATATAACGACCAACCAGACTTCATCAGGTCCGTCTTTTTTAATTCTTTCCACATCGATGGTTTTTTCAACATATAAAGCAAAAGGGCAAAACGCCAATACAGATAGGTGATAGGCCTATACAGAAATGTAAGATGAGTTTTCCAATCTCCATATTTTGTACGCACTCTTGCCATTTCAGACTCTAATCGGTCAAGGTTCATAAGACTAAGGGAATCTTCATACCATCTTTCTGCCGCAAGAAATTCACACACCTTTTTTGGTCGAATCCCTGCCGCATTACAACGCAGCCAATACTCGCAATCGGCAACATTTCGAAAACTCTCATCAAAATATCCCACTTTGTTCAGCGCTTTTCGAGAGAAGAATACCGTGGGCTGATTTATAATTCCTATCGCTCTGTAATATGTAGAAAAAAAAGGTGGTGTAAATGAAAACTCAACCTTATTGGTTATAAAATTTAGTCGGATCAGATCTCCAAAAATTAATTCGTAATTATCACAGGATCTTACTACGGTCTCCACCGACCACGGAAAATAGAAATCATCACAGTTTAAATAGGCGAATATATCCCCCTTTGCCATTCGCAAACCCTTATTGATGGCATGGTACATTCCATCGTCAGCCTCGGAAATCCATCGCATATTATAAGTACCTTCATGTTTTTGAATTAATTCCAGAGTCTCATCTGTCGAACCGCCATCGATGATAATATGCTCTATATTCGGATAGGTCTGGCTTTTAATGCTGAGAACAGCATCCTCAATAAACGAACCCTGGTTATAAGAGGGAGTAATAATGCTGACCAAAGGATATTTCATTTGGTTATTACACCAAATCGAAACAGAATAATTTGTTGCCTATAAGATAGCACTTTTTAAAACCAAGCATATCGTTTGAAAAAACGAATGACAATCAGACTAGAACTATTGGCTTTTCCGGAAAATAGCAATATCAGGGTTTGACCAACGCAAATCCGACAGAGGTCAGACGATGGTAACTTCCATATTTTTCAAATCCGGTTCCGTATTGCTTAAGCAGATACAAGTCAGGCGGAACAAAAAAAGCATCTTCATCAGTTGCTATTTCATTTCGCTCAATACGTCGCGTATCTGCATCTGCAAATGTCATTTGCAGATAGTCGATATCGTCCAGGTAGTACCAACCATTAACGCCCCATTGCTCTGTTCCAGCATAAACTACTTCTGGATCTAATATTGTATCGTATGTGCAGACCAGCAGGCCGCCAGGTTTCAACACGCGTTTCATTTCATCCAAACAGTGTAGATGCACAGAGGGATTATCTCGATGCTCGATAACAATATGCTCCATAACTGAAACGCAGGTAACCGCATCAAAGCTGCAATTATCAGCAGGTATTTGCTCAATACTACCCTTGAGGAATTTGACTTTACCTTCCAACTTATTGATGTACTTGGAAGTGATTCCGTAACCGGGCCTTTTGAGCTTGGCTCCGTTAAAAAAATCCAGTCCAGTGGGGGCGAAACCTTGACGCCAAAGTTCTTCTGTAAGGCCCTGCATACCACAACCACAATCCAAAACTTTACTTCCCAATGAGAGCTTGGATAATTGCTCCTGAACCCAGGGATATTCCCATCCCCTTGTCCCCATCCGGAATACACTATAATTTTGGCCTGCAGCTAAAGTAGCGGACACAGGTCCACCTCCGAGAATTATTTGGGCAGTGTCTTTTAGTAGTGACTTTAAACCCGGCCAACGCCGATTCAACGGCCATACGCTGCGATGCTGATATTCAAGCATTTTACTTATGCGTGCATAGTCCATTGAGACCTATATAATTAATTATGAATAACGTATTCAGGGGTGTTCTTTGCCGCATTTTCTTGATGCTTGCGAATTAACTCACTGTACAAATCGATATATTTCGTAGCTTGTTGCCGGATGTCAAATTCTTGACGCGCATGCTGAATAGCAGCAGAAGATAATCTCGCCCTGAATGCCTCATCACCAAGAGCATGACTTATGACGTTTAATAATGCGTTTGCATCACCAGGTTTGACGAGCATACCAGTTTCACCATCTTTAATAAGTTCTGGTACTCCGCCTACGGCAGAAGCTATAACCGGTAGCCCACAAGATAGCGCTTCTATTATTGTTAAAGGACAATTGTCTGTCTTAGTTGCGTAAACAAGTATATCAGAGGCGCGATAGTAATCTGCCATAATATTGGCGTTGTTTATCTTGCCGGGTCTAATAACAAAATCAGATAAACCTGCCTTTCGCAACAGGTCATCTTCATTAGAGTAATTTAGAATTCTTCTTGTTAAGCGGCGAGCCTGCTGCCCCAGACCTCGTGGCCTTGGTTTGTTGCCGCCCAAATTTATAATAACCGGTTTTTCGCTCTCAGTGGTTTTTCCCAACAGTAATTGTAGCGACTTGATCAATGTAGCCCCATCCTTCCATATGTTGAGTAATCCACTGTTTGCAGAGAATAATATTATCTTTTGATTCTTTGGAAATCCGAGCTTATGACGCGTCTGAAGCTTTGAACCGGGCGAGAAAATTTGCTGGTCAACGCCATTGCGAATCAACCTGGATTCAAATGAACTTAAATAACTTTTGCCAACCTGGTCAAGCATCCACTGTGAGGGTGCGGTTATAAAAATCGGCAGCGATGAAAGAATCTGACGTTTTCTACGCCAATTGAAACCTGTGCCATCGATACACGTTGCAGGCGGGATACTTAAGTCCGGACACTGCCCACATCCAGTTTGCCATCTATCGCAACTAAAAGGGTTAGCGCAATGACCGGTTAACAACCACATATCGTGTAACACCATAACTATCGGCGTCAATCTTGCGAACCGTGGTAAAGCCGCCAGATCAAAATAACCTCCATGCAGATTGTGAAAGTGTATGATATCAAAGGGCTCATTCACTAATTCCGAAATACGGTGGCTGCCGGGAAAGTCCAGATACTGCCAACCAAAAAGCTTTTCCTGAGCAATCTTAAAAAGCCTTTTACCTTTACCACGACCACTATTATCAATAGCTATCGTATCAGTATCCAAACTATGCTTAAACCCCACAATAAGCTTACTCCAATGCCCACGCTTACGATAGATATTATGCAAAGAAAATGCTGTTTTCTCTGCACCACCGGCAATATCGTGAGTATTGACCTGAACTATCTTCACTTTAAAAAATCTTCCTTCTAATTTAAGACAACCATGATCGGATACGTTTTTCTTGTGTATACCACCATTTGTTTACTGCATCGAATTCTCGAACAATGGTACGTGAAAAGCGATAAAGCAATGACGATAATAATCTTTCGATATCACGCGTTTTCCTTAATTTAATGTAAATTTTTCCTTGCTTAATATCCTGCCACAATTGATATACTTGTGGTGGATGCTCACCATAAAATCGCTCTAACCAACTGGGATACTGGTAAACATTGTGAACGCGAAAAGGCTTTTTGAGTTGCATGTAATTCTGATCGGCCCAAAGCTTTGCTTTATTAGCTTGAACCCAATCTGCATGCCCGTAATAATCGCATTTCTCCATTGTGCACTTTGGAAAAAGTAAAGAGTAATGGTATAAAAATATTCCCTGCTTAGCGAGATTCTGACCTGTCAACCACTTTAAGCTCCGTAGATTCTGCCCTTCAGCGTCGGTTATTGTAGGGGGGCGATGTGTCGTATACCTGTAATCTTTTCCCCATTTAAAAAGACGGTGATATATTTCTGCACCCCGGCGTAAATACCATCCGTCAACAATATAATCTAACCCTCCCCAGAAAGTTACCATCTTAAACGACACAGCCGTAATATCCGGACAATCCCGAAGTATTTCACAGACAGTGGCCATGTCATCAGGTTTGTAAAATTCATCTATATCCACCTGCCACAGATAGTTCCCAGTTGCACGTTTGGCATATGCCTGACTTTGCTCATCTTTCTCGCCCGGCCAAAAACCGTCAGAATACCCTTCATCCTCAGCGGTCACGATAATAAGTTTATCTTCAGGGTCCTCATGTGCTTTAAACTTTTTCAATGTTTCAAGTGTACCATCGGTCGAATGGCCATCAGTTCCTGCGATACCAGCCGCCGCTGAACAAGCTCCTTCAACAACTATAATTTCATGAGCAAAAGGATACAGTGACTTCAAATTATAACGAGTAAATGGTTCACCGTTTAAAACGATAATTCCAAATGTAATCCTGGGGGTTTCAGCACTCAAGCGATATACATCTCCTGAATGTTTTTACAGTTCTGCTGCCACCATGTAAAATGCACCGCCCCCCAAAATTTCCATGCCAAATTCCAGCTTGGTTTATTTGTTTTCAAAAAATCTTCAAACTCTTGCACGAGACCTTTACCGTCAAAGAAAGGGGATTCACTAAATTGTCGACTGACCATAATATCTCGAATCCACCCTCTCAATGGGCCACGGAACCAATCAACTATTGGAGCGTTAAAACCTATTTTGGTTTTCCGCGTGCGAATAGTCTCAGGTACAATCCCTTTCATAGCCTCCCGCAAAATCCTCTTGGTATATCCGCCTCCAACACGCGAAGTATTTGGTAAAGAGAACATAAACTCCACTAACCTATAGTCCATAAATGGCATACGGCACTCAATACCATGTGCCATAGAACAACGATCATATTGCTGTAAAATTCCAGGTAATGGAGATTGAAAAAACTCGTTGTAAAGTTCCGATTGAAACTCATCTAAGCCGTTTGGAGTTGGGTTAGTGAATCTCAGTTTCACCTCATCAACCATTTTACCAGCCTTATGCCCAGTAATACTTTTCGCGAGTCGAATCAGAAAGTTTGGTAAATAGCGACTCCGAAGCTCATAGAAAAACGCTGACCGAACTTCCATTTTAGCATTAAATTGCTCATTTCTACCCTGATTACCATAAGTTTTATATACATCCATCGCCCAACTCAAATCACGTCCATTCAGTGCTGCCCTGAAAGCTGACAAAAATGGACGATACCCGCCCAGCATCTCATCGGGACCTTGTCCGTCTAAAGTCACCTTAATATTATGCTGATTAATAAAACCATACAATTTCCAAATAGGATAAAAGGCCAAGCTGTGCATGGGTCCATCACACGCTCTCATGGCTTCTTCCAGATCATCCGAAGAAGGAGCGATGATATCCAACACATGCAGTCTTGCGTCAATCCCTTGTGCAAGAGTTTGTGCCTCTTGTGCTTCATTAATCACGGTTTTCGGGAAACTCGCACAAAATGCGTCATGAAAATCTGATGTAGCCCGTTCACCTGCTGTTTGGCCTAAGCATTTATGCAGCACCGAAACGATACTGCTGCTATCCAATCCTCCAGATAAACACGTCCCAACAGGCACATCACTGCGAAGTCGCAGCCTGCATGAATCAAAAAACAAATCACGAAACATCTCTGCCTGCTCAGGTAATGTTTGAGGTACATCCACGGGCAAAAGATTGTACCAGTGTTCGATGTTCAATTGACCATCTCTCAAACACGCCATATAACCTGCCGATAAGCTTCTAACGTCCCTTAAATATGTTTTTTCTGTTCCATGACTGCTAAATCTTCCCATGCATATATCGGAAACGACATCAGCATCTAATTTGGCGCTGTTACCCAACCATCTATGCAATGCTTTAACTTCAGATGCAAAAGCAAGTATGTTTCCATCGTAAAAAAAGTATAGGGGCTTAATGCCAAAACGATCTCGAGCTAGAACTAACGATTCATTTTGACAATTCCACAGCCCAAATGCCCACATCCCGTTAAAATGATTCAAACAATCTTTACCCCACGCATCATAGGATGCTGCTATTATTTCGGTATCTGATTCAGTCTTAAAACTATATCCTTTAGCGGACAGTTCACGTCGAAGTTCCACGAAATTATAAATTTCTCCATTGAAAACAACGACATAACGTCCATTCATGCAAACCATCGGTTGATGTCCCGTCTCCGAGAGATCCAAAATAGCCAGCCGCCTGTGTCCGAGTGCTGCTCTTTTATTTTGCCATATCCCCCGCGCATCAGGCCCTCGATGACCAAGATCGCCGGCCATATTTTCGACACAGACTAAACCACCTTCTTCTAATGGGTTATTCGAAACTACACCGCAAATTCCACACATATTGGATTCTTTTACTGGAAAAAATTTCTGTTCTATTCGATGTTTTCAATAGCCAGCTCGGCAGGATAGATAAACTCTTTTGCCTTTAAAATACCGTCACATATAACGTCAAGACCGATACACTTATTTGGTGCAAGTTCAAATATGCTTGATATATCAAGATTAAATGTTGGTGGATTCTCAATTTTAACCATGAATTTAAGTGGGATCATTCGCCGGAAGAAAAAATGATAAGCATACATCCTCGCTCTTCGCACGGAAGATTCGTCCATTCTTTCTTTCAATGGTAATTGGTCAAGATATGAATGATATTCCTCCGGCGTTGATGCATCCATAGTAAAGCCTTTGTTTCGAATCCATGCCTCACCGGATACAATTATTGGTATACCTCGGCTGGACATCTCCATGCCGGTTTTCGTTCCATAGATCAGAACCGCATTGCATTGCTGCATAGTAACATAGGTGCTGATTAAACTTTCAGGGGGAATAATATAAATATTAGCTGGTAATGTTGGATATTTTTTACCAATTTCATCGACCAGTGGCTGTCGAGATTTGTGAGACTTAATAACTTCGCCGGGATGGGCTCGAATCACCAATTGAAGTTCAGGTCGCTTGGCAAAATATTCAATAGTAGCATATATCCAACTCATCATATCGGGAAACGCTCTCGTTTTAAAATGCAGCTGGGCATCCCAAACCACATTTGATAAAAGACCAATCGTAGGTTTTGAAAAATCTATCCCCAACTCTTTTTCGATTATCGAGACTTCTTCTTCTGGTCTAACATTGTACTGTACCCAATCGCGAGTTCCTCTTTCACGGCTTATCAGATATTCCATTACTTGCGTTTCTAACTGATCAGTCCACTTCACGTTTTCCCAATTGGGTATCGGCTCGTCAAGCAGTGCATGGTGATAGGAATCATTATGAGCAAGCATGAAGCACTTATTTCGGTAGGCCGTCCACCATGTAACAACACGAACAGAATTCTTATGAGCAGATCCGACTATGAGACCCTGTGGCACGTAAATGCCATGATGAGCCACAACACATTCAAAGTCATGTAGCGCAAAAAGCGAATCCATAGCATACACTGTCAAAAGCGATGCCTTAAAGTAATGACGGAGAACCTGCTCACCATAAGCTTCGCCATCCAAATCACCCCGAGCATAGAATCTAAGAGTACCAGCCAGCGCATGCTCACCTACTGCGATGTCATCAACTTCATAGTCTTTGATTTGGTCTATTGATAGATTAGTTGACTGCTCATAAGCCATCTTGTACTTATCAGAACCTACGAGTTCGCTATATCGATGGACTTTAATACCCATATCTTTATACATTATCTCTGCCAGCTCAAAACATGTATCACAAAGGCCGACCTTTTGCGCTCCACCATTTGCAAAGGCTTCGACGCTTGTGACCATAGAATACTCTGGCCGTAGGCAAACAGACAAGAAACTATCACAGAGCAATACATGAACATCAGCACCACGTAAAGTAAGAGAAGCCGCTAAAGTACTATCAAAAACATTATGCAGAGCAGAGCCTCCAATGCTCGTAGCGATTAAAATCTTACTGCCTCCTTTAGCTGATTGAAGAACCGATTGCCAATGCTTTTGCTCTGGCTTGATAATTTCATTCCAGTTAGGATAGCTCGAGTGCCGCCATCCAATCAACTTTTTGACAGTTTTCTTTATTGGTTGTGGAACGAGTTGTTTAACTGTTTTCATATATATCCTGGTAGTAATTTATCGTTTTAGATAAATATCTAACTCAGATGTCAAATGTCAAAGTCATCTGCTACACGATTCGCAAGTGAAACACCATCTAAACAATGATATCTCAACACCTCGGCAGGCTTACCACATGCCGGATGACCTTCAACCGCAAATTTTCTAAATATTGTATTGCTTTTTATAAGCCCACAAGACAAAATATTATTTAAAACAAGATCACCTAAGCCTCCGACAGGAGCATGATCTTCAATCACATATACCGCCTTAGTTTCACTAATAACCGATTCAAGCCAGCTAATATCAATCCGATTAAGCCATGGCATATTTACAACCTTTAAACCAAAACCATCTTCTGCCATTTTTTCACTTGCTAAAAGTGCCTCATGCAGCATCACAGGACCATAAGCAAACATTACCGCATCAGCCCCTTCTCTAAGCATAATTCCATGGCCGATCTTTAATTGATATTCATGGGGCAATGCAATAATACGGGGCGAGGGTCCGATTATAAGTCGCAATACACAATTCTCGCTTGCTTGTTCAACACAATATTTCAAAGCCATCTGAGTTTCTATACTATTGCAAGGCTCAATAATCTCAATGTTAGCCAACGCCCCAAGTACAGATATATCACGAATACTCTGATGCGATTCTCCCGGACCAGCAGGTATCAGGCCGGCATAATGACAAATATAGATAATCTTGGTTCGTTCACAGGCATTCGTATAAATTTGTTCATTGGCTCTCGAAGCTAAAAATGCTGCAAAGGTATTGACAACTGGTAGCATGCCCTCCAGTGCCAAACCTCCTGCCATCGAAACCATATCCTGCTCTGCAATTCCGTTTTCGATAAAGCGTTCAGGATATTTGTTCTCGAAGTTGCGAATATGACAATCAACGGCCAAATCGGCATCCAACACCACTATATCTTCACGTTCAGCTGCTATTTCAACCAACGCCTCTCCGAAAGCCTCAGCTACATACTCATTAGATACACCACTTGGTTTTTTTTCTTGCGGTAATACCTCCTCCAGTACTATGGGAGGTAATTTAAGACGTGCCAAACAGTTATTTATTCGGCTAATGATCTCATTATATCCAGCAGTAAAAGAGTCATCGTCAGGTGCACCTGAGTGCCAGCGATATAACCCATTAGTAGCTTTCATTGCTGCCGGATGCTCCATAAATGATACACCACGTCCTTTAATTGTATCGGCAATCAATATTTTAGGTTTATCTGCGACTTTCGTAAATTCGTTAAGAATCCCGTCAAGTTCTTGAAAGTTATGTCCATTACAACGTGCCGTACACCATCCAAAGGTTTTGAACTTGGCCTCCAGATTGCCTAAGTCAGTAATTGTACTAACAGGCTTGTCTGATTGTACCTTGTTGTGGTCTACTATCACATGTAAATTAGTAATTCCCTGATGGCGGGTTGTTTGCAGTGCTTCGTATATTTGTCCCTCCTGCAGCTCACCATCTCCCGTCATAACAAACACACGACCTTTATTGCCATGGAAATGTTTTGCAAAGGCCATCCCCTTACCCTTGGAAATCCCCATTCCCAAAGATCCCGAATTGGCCTCAATTCCTGGAATGCTCACGTGCGGATGACCAGCAAGACCATCCATGCGACGAAGTTTTAAAAAATTATCCGTAGATATAACTCCCAGAGAAAACAAAACCGAGTACAATCCCGGAACATCGTGTCCCTTTGATGAAAAGTAAATATCTCTATCCGGACTATCGATACCCACTGACCGAGTATTCATTTGATGATAGTACAGCCAAACAACAATATCCATTGCACTAAAACTCGAACCTAAGTGGCCTGAACCTGCATGCTTAACCGCAGCTAAAGTATTCGCTCTGCACATGTCCGCCAGCAGTGCCAGCATGTCATATTTATTTATCCCCGCTTTACAAACACGGTCAAATTCTTTTTTGCCTATCAATGTCAGATTTACCATTGTTTTAAACTGCTCTATAACGATTTATGCAATTATAGAAACGGTTTTAATCTTCTGTGAAATAATAAGGAATTATGCAAGGTATGATTATTAGCTATACTTTTTCTGATTTGGTTTAATTGCTTTGATTACCTTGTTGATATGGCTCTTTTTGAGAAATGTTTGGCAAAATAGCTTGTCCTCTCTGAACAAGCTTTTCCGCCAATTCCCAGTCATAGGAGTCATTCACGTCAAAACCTTCATAGCCTTGAGTCAAGAAAGGCTCCACAATATTCCCGGCAATTGTCCCTTCTTCGAAAACAATACGTGTCCATGCAATTTCCAGACTTGTATTTTGGACATAGACTTTGGGTAATGACTGGTACTGACTACTATGCCAAGGTTGACCTGTAGAACCTAACGGTAATAAGGGAACCATTCTTTTACCAAGAATAACCCACATTTTGCCAGGATGTTGCTTGCAAAGTTCAACTGCACGAATTGAATCCACGCCTTTTTTGGATGTGAATTCCTGCCACGCACGCCGTATCGTATCTGCTTGACGGAATGGACTGGTAGGGCGCAAAATGCTGAAACATTTATAATTGCGCCCCTCACCATCGAGCCGCTCAAGAGTATCTCTAACCCATTCAATATCAGGGCTTAGATTGCCGGATATCTCAACTGGCCTGAGAAAAGAAACCTCAGCACCGTAATACTTTGCAATCTCAGCGTAACGCTCTGAATCCGTTGAAACAAAAACTGTATCAAAAATTCTGCTTTGCAAAGCAGCGGCTATCGTATAAGCAATTAAAGGATGACCTCCCAGAGGACGAATATTTTTGTCTGACAATCGCTTCGATCCCGATCTTGCCGGTATCAATGCTATGATTTTGCATTCTTTAGACATATTTCTGACTATTCTTAAACCGCACCAGGATCAATATTCACATAAATACTTTTCAACTCTGAATAAACATCCAATGCTTCAGTCCCTGGCTCACGCCAGCCATTCCCAGATGACTTAACTCCACCAAAGGGCATATGTGCTTCGCTGCCGTGAGTCCCAGCGTTAACCACCGCCACTCCCGCCTGCACTTCCCGAGTGAACTTGATGGCCCGATGAATATTATTCGTGTGAATACTTGCCGTAAGACCGTAAGGCGAATCATTAGCCAAATTCAATGCCTCCTCAAAGTTGCTAACACGATACAGACATGTAATCGGCCCAAATAACTCCGTGGTCGAAATAGTATTCTCCGGTGTGACATCCTCAATTAAAGTTGGTGCCATATAAAACCCTTTGCTGTGTTTATCATCAGTCAATCTGTGGCCACCGATAAGCACTCTGGCTCCTTCCTTTTGTGCCCGTTCTATGGCGCTAAGCATATTGTTGAGCTGCTTTTCACTTATTACCGGACCAAGGTTCTCCTTATCTGAAGGTCCAACCTTAAGTATTTTTGTACGTTTCACCAATAAACTGCAAAACTTATTATAAATGCTGTCAAAAATAATGATACGGCTTGAAGCAGCGCAACGTTGGCCGGCATTACTAAATGATGAAAGCAACGCCCAGTTGACCGCGTTCTCCAGATCAGCATCATCGCACACCACCAACGCATTTTTGCCGCCGAGTTCTAATGACACTTTTGCAAGACGCTCACCCGCTATCCGTTGAACATATCGGCCTACTTTTGTCGAACCGGTAAAACTAATTACTCCAACATCCGAATGTTTAACCAAAGCTGCACCGGCCTCTTCACCATAACCCTGAACAATATTTAATACACCCTTCGGCAAACCAGCCTCATGAGCAATTTGACCGACTATCCACGCTGTTGTTGGTGTGTCCTCCGCGGCCTTCAAAACAGCTCCATTACCGCAAATCAATGCAGGAAACACCTTCCACGCCATATTTGCAATAGGTGTGTTCGCAGCGACAATCAAACCCGCCACACCAACAGGCTCTCGAACCGTCATAGCATATTTATTCACCCGGCCACTCGTACATGTCCGACCATAAAGCCGTTGCCCCTCGCTGGCGTAGAATAATCCCAAAGCTATCGCTGCATCGGTTTCACCATATGCATCTTTATATGACTTACCGGTCTCTGCCGCTACTATTTTCGCAATATCTTTTTGACGTTCCTGCATTCCCAGCACAATATCATGAAGTATCATGCCACGTTTTACCGCTGGAGTATCCGCCCACCCAGACTGTGCCTCTTTTGCCGCCTGCACCGCCAATGCGATATCTTCTGTTTTTGATCTTGTCACCTCGCACAGAACTTTGCCGTTAGCCGGGTTTAATTTAGTAAAAACTCTTCCCTCACACGCAAATTGCTCATTACCGTCAATCCAGTTGGATACAACTTTAGGTATATGCATATCTTGTTCCTGAATAACTCTGCAAGTTTTAATATGTTATTGCAATTTTAACATGTCACCACGCCGTCCACCCACCATCGATAACAAGATTAGCCCCTGTCATATATGCAGAAGCCTTGGACATCAAAAATAATATCGCGCCGTTGTATTCATCCTCGCGTGCCATTCTCCCCAAAGGAACGCGTCTGCAATAACCATCCAGAAACTGTTCATCTTGATCGTTAAAAACACCTCCGGGCGTAAGCGTATTAACCCTTACGTTTTTGTCACCCCAATATGTGGCCAAATAACGTGTTAGATTTAATAACGCAGATTTGGATACTGAATAAGCTGCTGGCTTAAAAAATGAAGTACCATCTTTCTTGCGATATTCATAAATGCGCTGGTCAGGTGATACTACCCCATAAATTGAACAAATATTAACTATCGAACCGCCACCGGCTTTGGCCATTTGCCCACCTATTACCTGACAACATTGAAAGCAACCTTTGATGTTAACTTCTGATATTTTGTCCAACGATTCTGCAGGATAACTCTCAAAAGGCCCGTTCTCTTCTGCCGACGCATCAGGAGGTGAATCCATCGCAGCATTATTAATCAATCCATCCGGTGTGCCCCATGCCTCATTTACCTGTTTCAAACCACCCTCTATCGATTCTCGCTTTGTAATATTTACAGAAAGAAACAGTAAATTCCTTTCAGTCGTTTGTCCGCCAAATCTTTTTGCCACCTTTTCTTTGTTAATATCAATATCAAAGATAGCGACCTTTGCTCCCTGATCCAGCAAGGAGAAAGCAAACTGCCGTCCAAGTTGGCCAAGTCCACCGGTGATAACCACAATTTTGTTCTCTACACTAAAAAGATTTTGCCTCATTTTAAGATAGACTACACTCTGGAAGTTAAAATACATTCGAACAAGTCACACACCTCCCGCACAGCTCCATATCCGCCTTTTGCTTTGGTTTGATATCGAGCAAATCCAATTATCTCATGATATGCATCACAAACCACGATGGGCAATGCTACTTTCTTCAAACATGATAAATCATTGACATCATTACCCATAAAACAAACTTGAGCAAAGCTAATACCCATTTTTTGAATAATTTCTTCGAGCTTTACCAACTTATCATTGCACCCTTGGATGCATTCTATCCCCAGTTTCTTGGTTCGAGTCTGAACTACAGAATTGATTTCTGCCGAGAGAACTATCGTCTTAATTCCTAACCGCTTGATTTTTTCCAAACCGATTCCATCACTTCGACAGCAGCGAACCATCTCCTCGCCATATTGATTGACATAGACAGAGTTATCCGTAAAAACCCCATCGAAGTCAAAAACCAGCAAACGGATACCATCTATTATTTTTTTAAGTTTTGTATCGTACATAATTATTTGAAATATTCTAGTTTGAGACCTTCGTCTCTGTTGACTTTTAACGCCAGACTTCGCCCAATAACTTCTTTGATTTTAAGTGGCTCAAGACCAGCACAAGGAGATTTAAAGGTAATATCGTCAGGCTTAATAATATGCCCTTCCGGTAAATCATGTTTTGCCACAATCATTTTCGACATCTTATACAGGGGCCCGATTTCACAGTCAAAAAAACGCTTTGTATTACTACCCAATGCAACTCTAGCGCGGCGCAAATCTCGAACCATCTTACGCAAACCGATAGGTTCTAAAGAAAATGCATGATCTGTACCTTTCCACGCACGATTCAGAGTAAAATGTTTTTCGATAATTCGCGCACCTAAGACATACGCAACCAACGCCATCGCAATACCATTGTCATGAGCAGACAAACCAACCACACAGCATGGAAACATCTTTCGATAAGTTTCAATTACTCGCAAATCCATCTTGTCGAATTCACATGGATATGCAGCTGTGCATTGAAGTATCGCCAATTGGTCGTTAAGCGGCCTGATTGCATAGTATGCCTGCAGGACATCCTGCTCTGTACCTCCACCCGTACTCAGGATAATGGGTTTTCCCATCCTGGCTATATGCTCAATTAACGGTATATTTCTCAGATCACCGGAGGCAATCTTATAGGCGGGCATATTCAGCTCTGCCAAAAAATCAACGCTTTCGAAATCAAACGGTGTTGCAAACATAGTAATATCAACTTCTTTGGCATATTCGATGAGTTCCTTATATTCAGCTTCACCGAATTCCAAGAATTCACGGTGTTCACCATACGTCCTGCCGTAACTGTTCGGGTTATCATAAATCTGATTTAAAAGTGTGTGGGTGAATAGTAGTTTATTGTTACGCTTCTGAAATTTTACGGCATCAGCGCCGCATTCTTTAGCTGCAGAAATCAGTTTCTTGGCTGTATCAACATCGCCCTGGTGATTGTGCCCGATTTCAGCAACAACGTAACAATCCGCTTCGTCATTTATCCGTTGACCATTGATAATCAATTCCCTCTGCATATTAGACCCCCTTTTCATGTTAATATTGAACCCAAGCTGTTCCCTCTAAAAAAAATACAATTAGAAACCTTACTGATTAAATGCTTGTGTTTTGAGTACAAATCCAGCCCCTTGCTCTTTAAGAAGTCTATTATTTCACCATTTTCGTTTTCATCACTACCAAGTTCAATCAAAACGCTTCTAAGCTCGTAACTACCGAGGAGTTTCTCTGCACCTTTCAGTACCTTAAGTTCATTCCCATCTACATCTATCTTCATATAATTGGCACATTCTAACTCAAATCTTTCTATCAAATCATCAATTCTGAAGCTCATTACGGGAAGGGCAAAACCATTCCGCTGCGACTTTACAGACATATTCAGCGCGTGTTCAGCAGCACCCGAGAGCACACTACTATAATGTAGCTTGTTCTTGATTGTCGTAACATCGGATAGAGCTATCGGCAGTGGCGTAACAGTATTCTGACAATTGTTAATGTGGATATTTTGACAAAGATTAGCAAACGTTGAGAAAGAAGGCTCAAATGCATAGATATGGGCCTGGTCTTTTGTATGCTTTGCCGCAACCAATGAATAAGCGCCCACGTTAGCTCCAACGTCATATAATACATCACCTGCTTGGACATGTTTTTCAATCCATTTTACTGTCTCGGGTTCTTTGCGACATGACCACAAACAGCGTCCGAGGTCGTGGCGGGTATCAATGTGAAGATGAATACCGCTATACTTATAATCCATACGGCGCATTATTTTGAGGCTCTGCCGAATTGCAATAAGTGTCTCTACTGGTGCTAATTTGAAAGGAGCCAGCAAGAGCATAGCTGATATATGTAGTAGCTTTGCGTACGATTCATAAAGGATTTTCCGAGTCTGACGAAGAAACAGACGAAGTTTTCTCAACAAAGAAATCGACTTTCCAAACAGCCGAAAATAAAATGCCATCTTTGGATATAAAACAGGACCCGTTCGTGCAATACGTTTAAGACGGGGAACTGTCAAAGCAGGCCGAACAAGCCTGCTTTGGGTAAGTATCAGATTCGCATCTGTTATATTGAAAAGATGCTCATTGCCGCCGGCCAACCTTAGCTGCTCCAAAGCTTCCGAGCTTTGACGTCTTTGGTAAAGTAAATTCGTGGGATAAGCATGCTCCTGGTGCACAACCCTTGCTGCGTCTGTCGCGTCAATGACATCTATCTTCTTCTGTGAACGGGCGTAATAAATTAACCAATTGTCATACGCAACTCGGCCAATTACCAAAGGAGGAATATTCAAAGTAGCCCACAACCCACGAGGGAAGACAAAGTAATCAATTCCTTCCGGCCCATGTAGACTTCCACTCTTTTCGATTTGTTCCCGCAGATTATCTTCCCATGCTGAAGATTTAAAATCAATCGGTTCAGTAATCTCTAAATCGCAGCGTTGCCCGACCATAAGAAATGGTTTATCAGCCAATTGTCCTTTGACACGCCCCACTGCTTTTGTGAAATCACTTAACAAAATTATATCCGCGTTTATATACGTCAAAATATCAAAATTTGAAACATCTTCAGCTTTATTAAACAAATCTCTAACTAATGGCAGACCTTCGCTGTTGCACTCTACATCAGGCACATGTTTCACGCCAAAATCTGCCGCGGTTTCAGCCACCCCCGCATCATTGCCGAACAGAATAACTTCACACGCTGGCTTTAGTGCCAGCCAACTTCCGATGGCATTGCGCTGTATCATACTGATGTGTGGTTCAGTAAAGGGCTTAGGACTGGTAAAAATTGTCAGCATGTCCCCTCATCATTTGAAATTCCCAATTCAAAACAGCCAAGTCCATATAAGCGTTTCTTCGGTTTGCGACTCAGAGCGTCTTCTTTGCTCGCTTTAACCCACTTATTCTCAGAGTTTTTGACCCAATACTCTTCATCATCTATAACATATCCCTCCAAAAGTTTACAGAGTCGCTCAATGCCATACACCCGATGATCCGGCGCAAAAACCGCATCCTGTCCAACAGGAATAGTAAGCAACATAACAGCTTCTGGTTTCATCAATTTTCGTAAAACACCCATTGCCTGCAAATCTCCATCAACAATATCATTGGTCGTACCATACCTACCTGCTAAACCAACATGCTCCACGGTTGAGCAGTTTATCACCAAATCAAAGCTTGCCGCAGATAGATTAGCCTTCAAAATATCACCTTGAACAATACTGATACTTGCTTCTGCGAAGCTGTTGTACACGGGCAACTGGTCTATTGATACTACCTCAAAACCTCGCCGTGCTGCCGTCATACTCAAAAGGCCGGACGGGCCACAACCAAAATTCAACACTTTACCTGAACCGTTTGGCACTTTTCCGGCCACCCATGACCATTCAATATCACGGTCGCCACTTAAGTTAAGCCCTTGCGGTTCCATTTCATTAGAAAACTTGACCAAACAATGCCCTATACTCGACAAAAAACCTCTGAATTTCATTAGTACTGTACTCATATATGTTCTCTTAGTTAATAAAATGCTATTGGGAATATCCCATGTTTAATTCATTAGGATATTAGCTACCCATGGCTTTGGCACCGTTCGATATAGTCCACGAATTAGCTAATGTTGTTGAAGCTACTTTGTCGCTTAAGTTAAATCCTGTTTTATAAGGATCGCACGCTACAACCTGGAAATTAACTGTGTCTTCTACCAGATCTAATCTTTCACGGTGTGGTATTGACAATGAACAATTTACCTGATATGCACCCTCTGCCAAAGGAATATGAGGTATACAACATTCAACACACCCTGTCTTGGCCGTAGGCGTTATCAGTAATTCCTGTTGTGGGCTAGAAGATCCGTAGATTATCCTTGTACCCATTTTAGTGCAAATTGTCCACTCGATTGCAAAGTACTTGCGTTTAGGATTAATTACTTGGAAATGAAAACGCATTATCATTGTGTCATTATAATTAAAAAACTGTGATTCATTAAAATCACCGTTAAATAATTCCACTTTGGTAAGTCTAATTTCATCGCCTCCACAGATCCTGCGCATTTGTAAGCCGCCTTCAACTGCATCGCCAACCGCTGAGCCTGACAAATAAGCTTCTATGACTTCTTTGGTAGGGCCTTCTTTACACAAACGGCCTCTATCAATCCAGCAGGTACGACTGCACAAACTCCCTATCGCTCCCATATTATGGCTTACAAATAAAATGGTACGTCCCGATTTACTAACGTCTCCCATTTTTCCGAGACATTTCCTTTGAAAGTTGATATCTCCAACTGCCAACACTTCATCCACCAGCAAAATTTCAGGTTCCAAATGCGCCGCCACAGCAAAAGCTAAACGAAGGTACATACCACTTGAATATCGTTTTACCGGCGTATCAATAAATCTTTCCACCTCAGCAAATGCAACTATTTCATCGAATCTCGCTTTGATTTCTTTTCTCGTCATCCCGAGTATCGAACCGTTAAGATATATATTCTCCCTGCCGGAAAGTTCAGGATGAAAACCCGTTCCAACTTCAAGCAAACTGGCGACCCGACCAAAAATGCGAATCTCACCTTCGGTTGGTTCTGTTATTTCACTGATAAGTTTCAGGAGTGTCGATTTACCTGCACCATTTCTACCGATAATGCCAATAACTTCGCCTTCATGAATATCGAGGCTAATATCTCTCAAAGCCCAGATTACACCTTTATTTTCTTCAGTTGACAATCGCTGATTATCTTTTGATTTCAACTTTAATCGTTCTCGGCCGTTAGCCCCAAAAAGATACTTAATACCGCTGGCCAGATAATCACGCAGGGTATCGTGAGAATGGATGGCTCCGAGTTTATATCTTTTACCAAGGTTACGGATTGATATCGCCGGTTTATTCATCTTTACCTAAATCACATCTGCAAATGTTTTTTCCATAGAGCGAAAATAATAAGTACCTGTTACAAGAATTACCGTTACTATAACTGTGCTTGTCCAGAAACCAGGCCAGTAAGGCTCAAACTCAGGCCCGAGAATCGCCCAGCGAAAACCGTCGATTACTCCGACCAACGGATTCAAACTGTACCAAAACTGCCATTTTTCCGGTATGATACTGCTCATAAATCCCACAGGACTGATATACATACCCATTCGAACAACAAATGGAATCACATATTTAACGTCTCGATACTTAACATTTAGTGCTCCAAACCAAAGACTCGCCCCCCATGCCGTAGCAAATCCCAGCATGAAAAACAAAGGCAGCAATAGCAAATGAACACGAAATTGAATTTGATACACAAGCATAAGAACAAGAAGTATCAGAAATGAAATAGCAAAATCGATTGTCCCGCTAAGTGTTGTGCTTACCGGAATCATAATTCGGGGAAAATACAATTTGCGAATCATATTGGCCGATGCCACAAGTGAATTACTTCCCTGACTTAGTGCATTGGCACAAAACTGCCACGGCAGTATAGCGGCAAATGTCATTACTGCATAAGGGGCATCGTTGCTGGGAAACTTGGCTATTCGACCGAAGATAAATGTAAAAACGACCATAGTAAGTAATGGCTGAATGACTGCCCAGCAAACACCAATAGCCGTCTGCTTATAGCGAACAAGAATGTCACGCCACGTTAAAAAAAGAAGAAGCTCGCGATAACGAAACAGTTCCTTAAAATCAATAGGAACCACCCCTGGTTTTCGACGGATAATTCGCTCAGACATTACTAAATTGCTCATAACATTCTAACCGAAAGTATAAAGTTCTGGTGCTTAAATTCATAATAGCTGCCATTTGATCCAACATATACTATCCATCCGTTTGATAGCTCTGTTAACTTTTTATTCTTTAAAGAACAAAACATCTTATCTTTCAGTTACGTTAGTAGACGCTGTTCCTATCGCGTTCCTTGAAGTGCCCTTCAAGAAAAAAACCATACACCCTCGGGTAACTATCAGCATCCAAAGCTATTCATTGCTCTATTAGCTAGATAAAATATGTTTACGGCTAATATTTTCATAATTCGTTAATCATATATTCCCCAAACAAGACAATTATAAATCGTTTGAATACTTTGCCTCTACTTGTTCACGCAATCAATTAATTGTTTTCTTCAGACCTTCATCAAAAGGCATTTGAGTTTCATAACCGAAAAACCTTTTTGCTTGACTTATATCCAGTTTTATACGAGTTGCAGTTTTTGTAATCTTGCGAGTAGGAAAAGTTTCGCCTTGTTTTGGAGATTCATGATTGAACAGTATGCCATTACATGCAAACAAGCCATAAGCTTCTCGATAGTATACTGTTTGTCAAAAGCTGTAAACCTTAGCACAGCCGTAATGACTGCGAGGGTGAAAGGGCGTGAACCTTCGTCTGAGGGATTTGAGTAACCTTTCCGTTTTAGGCTTGTGTCCCGAATAGTCTCAAGGATTATGGATTGTACCGACCGCATGTGCTTGTACGGTGCAAACCGGCTGATCGAAACTTACACGCACGTGTGTTTGCACACCAATGTTGTGGACTTCATCTGGCTGGACACGACTTAAAATCGCCCTTAGACCAGTGCCATCAATTAAATCACCGTAATGGAGAAATAAACGTGTCTCTGGCTGATGAAGATCGAGATAAAGATGATTAATTCTTTGGGTATTGACAGAACTCGACCGCCGAATTATGCCATAAACTTCATAATCTTTACCCAACAAAAATTCAGCTAAGTAGCTGCCATCCTGACCGTTTATACCTGTAACAAGTGCTTTTTTTATTGCTCATTATAGCGAATTTTATCCAACCACCACTACCGGTGTCTGGTTTTTAGCTTTAACCCATTGCTTGGTGTTTCTAAACTTAAGTATCGAAATATCTTCTTTTTTATTTTCTGGTCTTGGAATACTGTATTCGTCTATCAACCTGCCCAGGAGCATCATGCGCCGGCCGGTAGACTCCAGCAAGCCGTTAATAGGCATCTTAACTTCGATCTCCATAGCCAGACCGAACCTGTGCCTGCTTATTGGCAGTTGCACCACTACTATTTCCTCCCCGTCTTTTTCATAGTTGTTTGTTCGCCACATGAATTTATGTTTGTGTCCGTTCCTGCCGGTTACTGTTACACAAAGTTCAGAAAACTCTTCCTTTTCGGCTACGTCCGAAACCGCCTGCCACCACCGTTTGAAGGAAACAGTTTGGCGAAATGCCAGATGGATTTCCTGGAACAGACGGGCATCTTCAGCGGCTTCTTTTGCTATTGCCTTATTGTACTTTATCCTCGCGATAGTTTCTCTTAATCTGATTGCACCAACGGCTCGAAAGGCCAAAAGCAACAGCAGTATCACACAGAAGAATATAACAAGGGTAGCCCCGCCCCGAGTAACCATCATAAACATTCCCAGCCCTGCAGCCAGTGCTGTTATCACATACATAATAATTACCACGTGATGATGTCGCAGGCCCATATCAAGTAGCCGGTGGTGCAAATGGCCGCGGTCGGGTGATGTGATTGCCCATCGGTTGAGATACCGGCGGAGTATACTGAACGCTGTGTCAAATATTGGCAGGCCTAATACCACAGCCGGCAGAGCCAGCGCTACTATTGTGCCTGACTTCATCGCGCACATTACGCTGGTTGAGCCCAGCATAAAGCCCAGAAACATACTTCCGCAGTCACCCATAAATATCCGGGCAGGATTAAAATTAAAAAATAAAAAACCTGACAAACTGCCCACCAAAGCAAGCATCATCACCGCGAGCACCAGCTCGCCGCGAACCAATGCAAACACAGCAATTACTGTGCACGCAATAGCACAAATGCCGGCGGCAAGTCCATCGAGACCGTCTATCAGGTTTACAGCATTGGTAATGCCTATAATCCACAAAATCGTCAGCGGGAAAGATGCAAGACCAAATCGCAGGGTAAACAGATTTGCAAAGTTTAATGATTCAATCCGTGCCCCCGCCAGACACATCACCCCCGCTGCAGCAATCTGCGCCATAAGCTTGTGTCTGACCCTTATTCCTCCTCGCACATCATCGACAAAGCCCACGAGGAAAATGAACGTGGCAGTGCACAGCAGGGCAATGATTTGCGTTTGTATACCTCGGAATCTATCTCCCACTGCATTATCCAAAAACAGTACTGTCGTAACCAGCAGTGTCGATGATAGAAAAATGGCTACACCACCAATCCGTGGAATTTGGCCGGTATGTACCTTTCTTGCAGTTGGGCTGTCATATATCCTGAGCTTACGTCCTACAGCTATTATAATTGGAGTGATAACAACAGCCAGGATACAGGAACACAAATATGTAAATATATAGGTTTTCATACATTAACCAATTGCAAGCAAATATGAGCAGTTGACATCTGCGCAAACTCCGTCCCCGTCGGTGTTGTTACCGGGGTCTTATCTAACGCTTTGTATCTCGTATTCCACCAGGAAATCAGGATTCGAGCATCTATCAATCTGTTTTTTTCCCGAAGCTTGCTGATTTAACCGAAAGTTCAGCTACAAGCCTCTCTGCTGCCTTAAACTGAGGTCTAAGTCGCACGCATACTCTCGCCTCATGCAAAGCTTCCGACTTCCTATCGGATTCAGCCAGTAATCTTGCCAGCTTATATCGCCAGTGTACCTGTCCATAATCCAGTTCGAGGGCGCGCTGATAATATTCTATTGCCTTTTCATTTACCTGCTGTTCGCCGTAGACATTAGCCAGGAACGCAAAATCTCCGGCAGACGCATTAGGTTGTGCACATTTTATTTCAAGTAGTTCCTTTGCTTTTTGACGAGCTTGTTCGGCAAGATCACTATATTGCATATCCTCGAGGACTGTAGCCACGTATCTTAACCGGCCGATACTGTCTCCGGCGGCTGATATAGCAAGGTGCGGACGGCTGAGATAATTTATGTATATATTTACAATATCTTTAAATAATCCGCTGTCGATCTGCAAAGCCTTTTCAAACTTTGCAATACTGTTTTCAGTTTTCCCTTCCAAGACATCGAGCCGGCCGGCAACAAAACAGGCTACCGGATCACATGGTGCAAGGAGATAACCTTTTCTGATTTTCTCTGCCCCTGCATCGTTGAGGAAAACAAATTTTTCGATTTGTCCTGCTAAGCTATAACTCGGTCCGTATGTAGGGCAAATTATAATTGCTTTGTTAAGCCCGTTCACAATATCAGACACCAGTGGCATCGACTCTTCAGCGACTATTGTGTTATCAGTATCAGGGTCTTTCGTTTTGGTTATTGAATACCAGCGGTAGAGATTAAGCCCATAATGGTATGTTTTATTCTCAGGTTCGTAGCGTGTTGCTGCATCTGCATGAAAGATTAGGTCTGCATATTCACTTTTGGTTCCCTGCCAGTCTTTATCTGCAAGTCCTTTTTTTATACGAAGTGCCTTTTTCCAGTGCATCTCGGCAATACGGGCATTATTGGCACCGATAACAGCCCATAACCAAATTCCGCATATACACAATAAAACGGCTATACGCAAACCCTTGGATATTTGCAAAGGTGTAATCGTTTTGGTGATTGAGGTCTTTCCTTTATTTTGCCCTGCTAAACCCACTAGCAAGGCACAAAAAATGGCTGACAAAAATGCATTAGCAGGAATATGCTGTCCGTAATCACTAAAGCTGTGAACAAGTATTGCCAAAAGGCCAAATCCCAGGCCATACGCTGCCGACTGGATTGGTAACTTTGTGGTGCGAATATTTCGTAAATAGCTCAATGAGATAATTATTCCGAAGATAATTAATATGCCCAGGCCAGTTGTTCCGGTTTCCTCCAGTGCCTGGGCGTATTCGTTTTCTGCATGGGTAAACAGCAACGTTGTGTTTATGTGCTGGTACATTGGATAAACAACTGAGTGTGTTCCAAGTCCTGTTCCTAAAAGAGGAAAGTGCATAAAAGAAACGGCAATATCTTTAAGGCTCTGCCAGCGGAATTTATATCCCTCGAAGTTCTGAAGCGTTTCAAATCGGTCATATACGGCATCAAATCCCAACAGCAGGATACAAGCAAATGCCACAAACGCCATAACAACCATTATCCACGAACGTCCCTGCAGAGACCGCCGGGAACAAAGTAGCAGGGTCGTGAAAACCGCGGCAATTAGCATGCTGACCATACCACCACGTGTTAAAGATATGAAAACTGTTGCTACGCCGAGACTAATTATTGCAATGAGCAGCCACAGTAATTTTGCTTGCGGCGAACTGAAGTAATCAAGGACTGCATTCACTTTTACTCTCTTGCTGGCTAAATCCTCATGCAGTTTTATGCAGAGCCATCCTATAGCGGCACCGATTGACAAATTCATGAACTGACCATAATGATTGTGGTTTAGAAACGGCCCAGAAAGAGTCTTGGAGTATCTATGATATGGATGAGGTACAAACCAGTATCTCAAGCCATTCCCAAAGATATCTTGTGCCAGGGCAATCAAGGCAACAAGACCACCTGTTAATGCAATAACCATTAGAAGGCGTTTTATCTGTCCCCGTCGACGGAAAACATTTAGTACTACAATAAACACCGCTGTAACAGACAGTACAAGTCTCAGATCATGTCTTGTGCCGTTCCTGTAAAGAGTGATAGGCATTGTCTTGAGCAGTTTTTTAGCCTCCAGCAGGCCACCTAACATTTCGGTTCGCAGTCTTACTGTATTTGGTGAGACTACACTTAGCAAATTGGCGGATAATGGAACAAGTTGGAGTGATACGATTAGTACGAACAATCCTATTGGTACATATACCCAGCTCCAGACCACTCTTTGGTTTCGACTGAATATGAGCTTAAGTGAGAGGCAGATGATGATACAGCCGGATAAGACAATCACAACCTCTTCCGTCCAGGCATTTCTCGCACCGAATGCAAGTGGCATAAAGACAAGCATGCTCCCGAGTAGCCATTCAATTGCGGTATCAAATTTGCTCGGCGATGTCTTCGAGTTTTCAAAAGATATTTGATTTTCCCCCATTACAAGACGTCCTTGTTCTTATAGAGTAGACAGCTATGTCCTGACCTTTTAAAACTCTTAATGGATTTTCAACACATACAAGCCTTGCAGTTGTCTCACCGAGTTCTTCGCATATACGTTTGAAAGCTGCCTTAATACAGGGTCTGCGAGCATTCAAATTGTGGCAGTCCGTTGCTACAAACGATATCCACCCTGAGCTTAACATTTGCCATGCGAATCTTTGTATTGCATGGCCGAAATCACCGAGCAAGCTGCCTGCTGTCACCTGCAGGTGGGCCGGGCAGTCGACCCATTTAAGCAATATATCCGGTTCTTTTGCCAACCCGCAGTGCCGCTCCGGATGCGATATAATAGCCTCAATACCCATAGATGCCAAATCAGCAAGCAGTGGTTCAATATCAATAAGAATCTCGTGTGGAAGCTCCAGCAAAATATACTTACCTCCGTCAGCGAGCGTAAGTACCTTATCTTCTTCAAGCAGTTTGCAAATCCTTTCATCTACACGGACATCTGACCCGGGGACAACACTAAGAGCTACATTATTGCTTTTTAGTTCCTCATTAAGAGCTGAGACTGCTTCTCTGATCTGTGCAGCCTCGTTGCATTCGCTAAATCGCCCCAGTTGATGTGGAGTGGCTATGACAGTAGTTATGCCTTCGTTAACCAAAGCCCGGCAAAGGGCAAGCGATTCCGCCATTGTAGCTGGCCCATCATCGAGGCCCGGCAGACAGTGGCAGTGAATATCCACATAGTGCTCTCGAGCGGACCTGTCTTCACTGATATGCTCTGCTTCGAACAGATTATCATTGACCTGTCTTATCATACTTTAGATTTTCCTCAAAACGCAACCTATGCAACCGCAGTTTTTTTCTTTTCTCGGTCACCATAATATCCATAACCGTTATAATATCCATAGCCGGAATAGTAACCGTAACGGCTGTGCTTTCGCGGAACATCATTTACAACCGCACCGAGTAAACGACCGCCGACACTGAGCAGAACATCGCGAGCTTGCTGGCTGTGCTTCCTCGTGGATTTCTCCGCCCTGAGCACCAGCAGTGTTATATCACAGAGAGCTGCAAGTATTTGGCCATCAGCAACCAACCCAACCGGCGGCGAATCTATAATGATACGGTCGTATCGTTTAGAAAGCACATCCCTCAAAGTCTCGGTAAATGTATCGCTGTTGAGTATCTCTGATGGGTTCGGCACTTCAGGCCCACAGCTCAAAATGTCAAGCTCTTCAACGGGACCGGACTGAATCGCCTCCTCCAGACTAATAGTGCCTGCAAATATACTGGACAGCCCCTTGTCGTTTTCGAGTTCAAAAATATTGTGCTGCATCGGTTTTCTAAAATCGGCGTCAAGGATAAGCGTTTTTTGTCCTGCTTGTGCCATTGCGATTGCCAGATTGCTGACCAGAGTGGTCTTACCGTCACCGGCATCAGGTGAGGTAATAAGGATAGTTTTTGCTTCGTTCTTGGGTACACCGAAAAACACAGCTGTGCGTATCGTTCGATATGCCTCCGCTATATGGGATTTGGGCGAGAGGTGGATCCTCCGGCCGCGGCTGATGATTCCGTGTTTATCTGTTGATGCATTGCCTTTACTTGCAAGCGAAGAACCGTCAACAGCAGCGTTCGCACCACTGCTGGCTGGCCTCAGAAAGGTACACGCTGTTCGATAGCCTTGGGATATTGCAGACTTTAAATCAAGCCATGACTGCCGACAATGCGTCGCATTAATCCTCTTTTTTGATGTCCTCTTATGTCTGTCGTTTTCGATAACACTGACAGGAAAAGGTGTTGCATTATCTCCGGAGTCGTTGTGAAGAGTTTTAGCACGCATCGTTCGATAGGCCTCGGCGCGTGTCATAATGCTCTGCTTTTCGGGCTCTTCATTACGACTGTGCGGCACCGAAATTATTGTCGCATATATTGCTCGATAAGCCTGGACTACGATAGACCTGAGATTAAGCCACAGCTCCTGGCCATACGCAACAATGGTCTGTTCTTCTGCCATCGCAGGCACCATCCCGAGAATGGGTATACCCAAAACAGATGATATTTCATCTGCCGACCGCAGCCGAATATCCATCCAGTCACGGACTAAAGCTAAACCTCCACCGAACATAAGACCAAGAACTAAAGCCATTGCCATAATCCTGGCTTTTTGCGGCTTCGAAGGGCTTTCTGCAGGACGAGCGACTTCCAGGATACTGATATTGAGTGCACCGGTATCCTCAGTTACATTTAGCTCCTTGATGCGACCGTCAAGAATTTCACATATCCTTTCGGCCCGTCCTAACTCTGATTGCAGCATTGTGTACTCAGCGGCTTTAACTCCTAAATCCTGAGCCTCCTCTCGCTGAGCCTGGAAAGCTGCCAGCAGGGTTTGCTGCTTTTGCTCGGATGTCTGCCATCTTTGTTGCATTACTTCAATATAGGCATCGGCATATTTTCTCATCTCCTCTGCAAGGCTGTTTTTGATATAGTCTATTTTCGCATTAAGTGCCTTAACCGCAGGATGGTCTTCAGTAACATTGTAGCCTATATTCTCTAATTCCATTTCTGCTTCTTTAAGCTCGGATTCCAGTTGTGTTTCTATGTCACTGACTAACACCCGGATACCTGTAGTTGGCAAAGCCGCCTCGAATTGTTTAACTTTAGCTGGGTCATCAGCTATAGCCTTAACCACTTCGTAATCAGATCGAGTGTTGATAGTCATCAACTGTGCCTCGGTTAACGCCTCGGACAACGTTATCAGCTTTTGAAAAACCAAATTCCCGCCTTTGTTGTCAAATGAAACTACCCCATTTTCACGGGTAAATTGCACCATTTCTTCATACTTGTCTGATAATTCTTTGTCCCGTATGACTTTTTCCTTTTGAAGAATATTCACTACTTTGGAAACAGTGGTTTGTTTGCGAATGGAATGATACTTAACATAAGAATCTATAACAGCGTTAACAACACTGGCAGCTTCTTGGGGATATGGCGAATCGAATGCTACACTGACTATGTCATCTTTTTTGCCAACGTTGATAACGAGGTTCTTCTTCAGAAAAGCGGTCAGATTATCTATTTCATTGAATGTTCTAAATCTCCTTATCTGGGGATTGTCAGCTACTTCGCCGATAATAGGGGTGGATGTTAACAGCTCAGCCTGTGTGTATAGATAGTTATTCGTGCGGGTCATAATACCCTCAAACTCACTAATGATTCTTGGCCCGCTTTGCTCGACGTATAGCCTCGATGTGCTTGTATATATCGGTGTAGCTTTCAAAATGTAAACAAATGCAGCAACCAAAAACAATATCGTGGTGAGAAGAATGGCCTGCCGGTGACGCAGGACTATCTGCAGCAGACCTTCTTCTTGTATTCCCTCAACATGGGTAAAAGCTGAGTTAGAATCTCCATTTTCAACTCTTTCGTTATTCATATTTCCCTTATAATGCGAATTTATTTAAACTCTGCAGCACTAACATTTGCACCAACTGTTATATGAAATACGTCAGATAGAAATTTGTTGATACGCGTACTTACTGTGTGGTTCACATATATGACATCCCCCGGTTTTATTGCAATGGCATACGCTTTTGTTAAGGCCTTGTCGCCTATTCCAAAAGTCGTCTGGAGCACTTTGCCGTCAGCATCCTGCCGAAAGACCTTAACATATTGCGGATCAGCAACCATATCGAGCCCGCCGGCAAATGCCAATGCCTCCATTAAGTTATATTGAACATCTGGTGGATAGGGATACGCATCAGGTTTGTTCACCAATCCCACAACAGTAAAAACCCTCTCATGTTCACCCTGGTATTCCCTTACCTGACAGACCAGCATGGGAGGATTTACAACATACTTGGGATAATAGGCGTTTTTAACCGCTTGTTCTATCTCGGCAAGCGTTTTACCGGCAACTTGTATGTCGCCGATAATCGGCAATGTAACAGTTCCTGCATCACTCACACGGACCAGGTACGGCTCAATTTCTTTGTACCCGTATGACGGTCGAAGCCAATCCGGTAACTCGGAGGAGATAATACGCAGGCTGACATGCATTTGAAATTCCAGTACATCGCCTGGAATAACTCGATAGGGGCCGGGCTTGCCTTTAGCCAACCGGTCAAAATCCATTACTGCTTGGATGGGACCTGCTTTTTCAAACTTTGTGACGTCCTCAGGGGACGATAAAGATGGACCGCAACCCGCCAAAAATAAAAATAAGGTGGATGCAAAAACGACCTTCCTGTCTTGAGCGAATCTCCATATTTTTGCCGGATATCTCAATTGGTTTCCTCCATGAATTAGAAATCTTCGGCAATTGGTAATTATCTATTCATTTTGCATTAAGTTTTCTCAAAAAAGATTTGAGAATTCATAAAAACAGCCGCGCAAATCAATCTCAAAAAAGATCTGGAGCCTTTACGCCCTCAAAGCTTCGTTGTATCTTTGTGCCTTTTCGCCTGCTTTTTTGTTACGGAGAAGTAGGCGTAGAGTTATCACCGCCGCCGCTGCTGCTGCTGCCGCTGCTGCCACTGCCGCCGGCGACGGCGACTGTACCAACGGTACCACCGGCTACAGCACCTGCTGTCCCAACGCCGACTCCCATAATTGTTGCACCGCCTGCCAGGTTCATACCGCCGACAGCTGGAACACTACTTGTAAGTGCGGCACTTACTGCTGATGCACTACTGACCGAGGCTAATGTACCGAGGCTCTGCATTGAAAGTGTACGGGCAACAGGCATACAAATCATAGCAACGGGATTCACAGCCCCTTCACACGCTATTGCGGCACACACACCGCCTATCTGGCTCATAAATAAACCTTCAAATTTGGCCCATTGAGGCAGTGTTGTTTCCTTCTTAATCTTGACATTTTTCTTGACAAGCCCAACTTTCTTTACAAGTTTTTCAAACTTTTTGTTAAGGCCGTCGAAATTAATCGGCTCGCCAAGTTCATCTGTCATATATGTAGCTACCTCGTGCCGTAGTTTTTCATTGAAGCCGTTAATATTCGTGCCGGCCGTGAAAGCAGAAATACTCATATAAACCTGCTCAACTTCCGAATCGAAGAGATAAACTGCACTGATTTTTGACTTGATATCTCCGATTTTACCATCTGATTTGACGGCTTTTACAACAAAGGGCCCGGATAGTGCCCTAACCGCCATCAGTTCGCCGAGCGCTGCTGTTTTCAACTTAATCGCTGTCAAAGTAAATTCCAGCTTCTGTGGAAAAGCATCGCCAAGGAATGAAAGGTCGAAGGATTGATTCCATGTTTTTCCGATATTCTCAGCTCCCACTTCCTTCAGTGATTTGACGCACTCGTTGTTTACCCTTTCAACCAGCGTCAAGTCTCTGCCCAGGCCGGATATCTGACGGGTCTTTTTATCCAGGATGAATGAAAATTCCTCACCGCTTCTACCTAATTCAAACTCATTTGAAGATATAAAGTATTGAACATTATCACCCGCTACAGATTGCTTTCTCACGGTAAACAGTGATTCTATCTGGTTGATAAACTGTTTCTTGCCATTGTATTCAACCGTTGAGAGCACTTTGAAGTACTGAAAACCCTCATTTTCAACTGCCTTCACAGATTCCGCCAGAACCCCCACCAATAATAAGATTGATACAAAAACTAAGTAGGTAAACTTTGACACCTTCATAATATACCCCCTTTCAAATTCATTTATACCGATAATAAATTACTTCATAGTTCCTTATATCGACAATTTCGCTGGTATTGCCCTGTTTTTTTTTTAATGCGGAGCTATTTTTTTGCACAAATGACTAAAACACCTTAAAATCATAACGAGGAAAAAAGACGCAGATTTGTTCTTTTATTGAAATCTTTTAATAAAGACCTATAATATCTGCTCCCTAATAGCTGATATATCATTATTGAGGTAGGATATGCGGTTAAAGATGAAGTTTCTCAGTACTGCGCAGAACGAAACCGGATTCTGGTAATTTCTTAATGCAAGCGGCTACCATGCGAATAAACAATAAATGCCAAAAGGCAGCGCCTTATAAAAAATGGGTATATTGAGGCTATAAATGTTATTTGATAATTGCAACAGAATTACCAATGAAAGCCTTCCTTTAATACTCAAGCTGTTTCTACTCATAAAGTCAGAACAGTGCAGCTTACCCTTAATCTTCTTGCAATAAGAGCTCTAAAAATATAGCTTATCAGAGAATTATTCGGAGAGGTGGCCGAGTGGCTGAAGGCAACGGTTTGCTAAACCGTCCAGTGGGTATAAACCCGCTGCGCGGGTTCGAATCCCGCCCTCTCCGTTATGAATGAAGTGAATAACGGAAGGGAGCAGCACAACTGCTTGTGATGCGCCGGGATGAGAAGGGTTTGGCGATGCACGTAGTGCCGACAAACACCTGGCCCGAATGGCAATCCCACCCTCTTCGTTATGTCATATAATTGCGATACAGGCTGTCAAACCTCAAGAGAACTTCTAACCTGTGGTAAGAGTATAAGAATTTGTTATAATTATGGAGAATCTATAAATAGTATGAAGTGGGGCTTAAATTGAAAGTTCAGTGTGAGCTATGTCCAAAGAGATGCCTGATTGAACCCGGCCAAAGTGGCGAGTGCCGTGTTAGAATCAACATCGATGGTGTCCTGCGGACGGTGGTTTATGGATACCCTTGCTCAATCCACGATGACCCGATTGAGAAAAAGCCACTTTTTCATTTCCTGCCGGCAAGTCGCATACTTTCTATTGCAACTGCCGGTTGTAATCTACATTGTCTCAACTGCCAGAACTGGGAAATATCACAGGCTAATCCGGAAGATACGCCTGCATATCTCTGCCCGCCTGAGAAAGTTGTTGAAATGGCAAAATCGCAAAACTTCTCCTCAATTGCATATACGTATACTGAGCCGGTTATTTATTATGAATACACCTATGACACGTCAAAATTAGCTAGGAAGGCGAATATACGAAATGTTCTTGTTACGGCGGGCTATATAAATGAAGAGCCTTGGAAAAAGCTGTTAGAAGTTGTCGATGCTGCTAACATAGATTTAAAGGGGATAACGGATGAGTTTTACCGTAAAGTTTGCTCTGCGACCTTAAAGCCGGTGCAGAAAGCGATGGTTTTAGCAAAGGCCAGCGGCATACTGGTAGAAGTTACGAATCTGATTATTCCGACATTGAACGACAAGCCGAAAGAAATTCGCCAATTAGTTCGTTGGATCAAAGCGAATCTCGGCGGTGAGACTCCGCTTCATTTTTCGCGATTTTTCCCGCGGTATAAGATGCGGCATCTGCCGCCGACGTCTGAAAAGACGCTTGATTTAGCCCGCGAAATTGCAATAAGCGAAGGGATGAATTACGTTTATATAGGAAATGTCCGGCGTAAGGGCGGCCAGAACACATATTGTCCCAGCTGCAGGAAGTTACTTATTGAACGCATCGGTTATATCATTATGCAGAACCGTCTCAAGCAAGGCTGTTGTCCTGATTGCGGTAAAGAAATATATGGAGTTTGGAGATGACGCGAAGAAAATTCATTCAGGAATTATTAAAAGCTGGCTCAGCAATTATTGTTGGCGCCTGCTGGGTAGCAAAAAAAGCTTCACCTCGTAAGTTCATCCGGGCACTTAAACTTCAGAAGTATCCCGGTTTCATAAAGCCTTTACAGGGTCTTCTAAGACAGGGCAAATGGAGTGGTTAATATGAAAAAACATTTGAGTGAATCCGACAATAAAAGGTATTCTTTGCAATTAGTGATTCCGCTTGTATGTATCTTGTGCACACTTTTTGTAACTACATGCAAAAAAAAGGCGGCTCCGGTTAAGGAAGTAACAGCCCCTGAAAAAAAGGAGCCTGCAAAGCTGGCCAAGTCTGTTCTTCGTTCCTCACTCGCCGGCAGTTGGTATCCTGCCGATGCTGACGCACTTAACAAACAAATCGATGGATTTTTCAAAAAAGCCGAGGTCGAACCTGTAGATAATGTTATTGCCCTTATCCTTCCGCACGCGGGCTATCAATTCTCCGGCCGGACAGCGGCCTTTGGATTGAAAGCCACATCCAAAAAATATAAACGGGTTGTTATTATTGGCCCCAGTCACCGTGTCTCTATGGAGCAGGTGCTGAGTGTGCCGAGGACAACGCATTATGAAACGCCGCTCGGACAGATACCGCTGGATGTGGAATTTATAGATAAGCTTTTAAAGCATTCAATTTTTCAGAACATACCGCAGGTAAACGAAAACGAGCACAGCACTCAGATAGAAGTGCCGTTGCTGCAATATGTGCAGAAGGACTTTAAACTTGTACTGATTGTGGCCGGCGATTGCTCAGAAGAGACTATTGAAAAAGCCGGTGCTATTTTGAAAAGTTTGGTTGACGATGACACGCTCGTTATTGCAAGCTCGGATTTTACCCATTTTGGCCCAAACTACGGCTATGTCCCCTTCAGAGAAAACATTCCTGAGCAGCTAAAGCAGCTTGATATGGGAGCGTATGAGCATATTAAGGCCTTAGATTTCAAGGGCTTTTTGGAATATCGTAACAAAACCGGTGCAACAATATGTGGGTTTGTGCCAATAGCAATATTGCTTTCTATGTTTGACAAATCCGTTGAAGCTAAGTTAGTTAAGTATGCAACTTCCGGCGAATTGACGGGTGATTACACCAACTCGGTCAGTTACTTTTCGATTGTCTTTTCCGGGAAGTGGGGAAACTCCTCTGAAATTAAGCCGGAGGCGAACGTCCACAAATTGAATGAGGAAGATAAGAAGCAGCTTTTGGCGTTGGCCCGTAAATCATTAGTTTATTTTCTTCAGAGGCAGCGAGCTCCGGAGGCATCCGAGTTGAATATCACTGTCAGCGATGCGATGAAACGTCAGCGGGCGGCGTTCGTAACGCTTAAAGAAAATTTTCAGCTTAGAGGCTGTATAGGTGATATTTTTCCGCGGCAGCCTTTGTACAGGTCAGTTATTTTTAATGCCATTAATGCCGGCGTCTACGATAGGCGTTTCCTGCCGGTAACAGTGGCTGAATGCAATGATATTACAATCGAGATATCGGCATTGACTCCGCCTGCCCCAATTGCTTCGCCGGATGAAATCAGAATCGGCATAGACGGCGTAGTACTGAGTAAAAATGGTCGCTCCGCCGTGTTCTTGCCTCAGGTTGCGCCCGAGCAGGGCTGGGATGTAAACCGGATGCTCACACAATTGTCTTTGAAGGCAGGATTACCTGAAGATGCCTGGAAGGATGGTGCTACCTTTCTTGTTTTCCAGGCGGATGTTTTTAGTGAGAGCGAGAAATGAGATTTGCCCGCAGCCTGCTGATATTTAGTTACGGACTGTTCACAATCGCCGCCCAAGCTTTGCTTTTTCGCGATTTTTTAACCACCTTTGAGGGTAGTGACATAAGTGTCGGCGTCTTCTTCGGTTCGTGGTTTTTATGGGTTGGTTTGGGGGCGCTGCTCGTATACAGAGCTAAAGCCTTTGCTGAAAAGCTGCTTAAAAATATAGAATTTCTGTTTTTGTGTTACCTGCCGGCTTTTATTGCGGAGATTATTTTGATTATTCAGGCGCGTGAGCTTGCAGGGGTTGAATCTTACGCATTACTGTCCATAAAGGTTATCCTGCTTTTGTCAATAGTGGTTAATGCTCCGGTCAGTCTCATCACGGGGATGTTATTTCCAATTGCCTGTCGATGGGTTCGCAATGGACAGGAATTCGCCGTTTCGCGTGTGTACATTATCGAAGCGGCTGGAAGTTTTCTTGGAGGACTGGGAACAACGGTTCTTTTGGGAGTCGGTGTAAGTTCGGCAAGGATTTTCTTCATACTTGCTTTTATTGTTTCTTTTTCTTTCTTTTGTGTGCGGCTTGCCAGGTTGAAGAGCTGGGTATGGGCTTTTGTGCCGGTATGTATTTGCGTTTGTCTGATTGCCGGTGTTGACAAGAAGCTGTCAGAACAGTTGCAAATTATAAAATGGCAAAAGCTGCTTCCTAAAGAAGCTTTCAAGGGTTCTTTCCGAACGGCCCAGGCGGAATATCTCTATGGAATCTATCACGGCCAGTGGGTAGCTGTTCGCCAGGGTAGTGTTTGCGAGGTGCTGCCTGATAAAGGCAGCACCGGCAGGATAGCTACCATCGGCCTTTGTCAAAATCCTGATACTAAGAGGGTTTTGGTCATTGGCTCGGGATTAGGCCTCTGCTATGAATTCCTGCACCTGCCGCAAATTGAGCGTGTAACCTGGGCACACTCTGACAGCGAATATGTTATGGAGATTGACAGATTTATACCGCCGGAGTTTAAGGTAAGCGATGAGCGTTTTTCCCGCCTCGCAGGTGATGTTCGCTCACTGCTTGCTAAGCAGAGTAAATATTATGATTTGGTAATCCTTAATCTGCCCGATGCGACCAGTTCGGTTTTGAACCGGTATTACACGCTTGAATTTTATCAACAGGTTAAGGAGGCGTTGCGGCCCGGCGGTGTGCTGGCAGTTCGTATAACAGGTGGGGAAAACATTATGGGAACCGAGCTGATCAACCTCGGGGCCTCGACGAAACTGACACTTGAGAAGGTTTTCTTACAGCTTGTCCTGACGCCCGGGGAAGATACATGGTTTATTGTTTCTGACTCCGGCAAGCTCAGCGGTGACCCGGGGATTTTACGGCAGCGATTTGCTTCCATAAACGGTAGTGTGGATATTTTTCCTCCGGATGCTTTGCTTTCTGTTTATTTGCCGGACCGTGCCGCTGTCGCTCTACAGATGTATTCGGGTGCGGATTTACCCGATAGATTGCTTATTAATCGTGATTCCAGGCCCCTGACGCACTTATATAGTTTGTTGCTTGCGGCAAAGCAATCAGTCCACGGGGCGCCTTACGGTGGAGCGCAGGGCACAAAATTTATGAAATACCTGGTCTTGACCGGCCCATTGACGTTTGTTGTTCCTATTCTGGTTTTCATAGTTTTGCGTGCTGTTTATATTTTGAAATCAGCTCAGCAAGGCAATGCCTCCAGCTTTGATAGTTCGTTTTTGGTTTTCTCAGCCGGCTGGGTGGGCATCGGGGTGGTGATTGTATTGATGTATTTGTATCAAACTTATTTTGGTTCGCTGTATCTTTACATTGGGGTTATTTCTTCTTTGTTTATGGTGGGCTTAACCGTCGGGGCGGTTTTTATTTCGTTGCTTATGGCCCGTCGCTCCGGTCAAGGGTCACGAGTTACGAGTTACCTGTTAGCTGTGATAGTTATACATACACTAATCCTGGACGCAATTATCTTTTGGCCGGGTGAACAATGGACACATCGCAGTTTCGCAGCCGCATTTGTTCTTTGCGGCCTATGTACCGGCGGTTATTTTCCGCTCGCCGCCGGCCAGCTTGCTGACTCTGCTTTTGAAGCGGGACAGGCCGGCAGCAAGTTGGAAACCGCTGACCACATTGGCGCCTCAGCAGGTGGCTTACTGACAGGCCTTGTACTTGTTCCTGTTCTTGGAACGAAGGTAACACTATTTATATTTGCTTTGTTTATTCTGGCCAATATACCGCCTGCCGCACTGAGACTATACAAGCTGGAAAAAGTTCACTTTGCTGCAACTACTTTTAGTCGGCGCAAGCTCGGCTACATCCTTTTTGGCATCGGCCTGATGGTTATTCTCTGCTCCAACTTGCTTGTTAAAGCCGGCGTGGAGTTGAGGCCGTCGTTGCCGAAGTATGCTGCTCAGGCACTGGCTGGCCGGGCACGCATTGAAGAGGCATCAGCGGTTATTGAGAAAAATGCTCGAAAAATCAGTTATTTTCGGGTTTATGATTCCAGCGATAAACTGAATGGCTACATCTTTAGCTCGCAGGACCTGGCGCCGGAGGTCAGCGGTTTTGGAGGAAAGATAAATCTGGCCATCTATGTCGATGCTGCTGGCAAGTTAATTAATTTCCATATAATATCATCCAGCGAGACTCCTGCATATCTTGAGCTTCTTGGCCGGTGGCGTGAACTTCTCACCGGCCGTCTCCTTTTCCAGGCCGAGCCTTTCGCCGGTGTTAACGCAGTAACCGGCGCTACTTTCAGCTCCGGTGCTGTTCTTTCAGCACTGGAAAAATCAGGTTACAGGTTCGCCGGTGAAATTCTTAACCAGGCTCTGCCATCTCCGCTTCCTTCGCAGCAAGTGTATCGGCCCGATATACCCGCCATATATCTGATAAGTGCTTTCGTGCTTAGTTTTATTGTAATTTTCCGCGGCGGATTCTGGAGCAGGCTGGTGGTTCTTTGTTTTAATCTTGTGGTCGGCGGTATTGTTCTGAACGCTCAGTATTCAAGCGAACAGATGATGACCGTATTATCTTTGCACAGCCCCGCTGTAAAATTGTCGGGGACATTCCTGTTAATTGCAGCCGTGCCGCTTCTGGTTATAATCTTCGGCAACATTTATTGCGGCTACATTTGTCCCTTTGGCGCTGCGCAGGAGTTGCTCGGTTATGTTGTTCCTCGCAGGTTCAAGTCCGCCATACCGAATGTATCGATGCAGAAGGCAGGATTTGTCAAATATGTGGTTCTTTTTGTTTTTATAATAGTGTTTTTCGTTTCCAGAAACCGGACTACGCTGGCGGCAGACCCACTTATAGCGGCCTTTTCAGGTAGTTCCACGATGTATTCGGTTAGTATTGGCTCGATAATAGCGATAGCTTTAATTGGCTCGATTTTCTATACTCGCTTTTGGTGCCGATATTTGTGTCCGGTGGGGGCTTTTTTGTCACTGCTCAACAATTGTGTAGTGCTGAAGCGATTTTTACCCGCAAAAAGATTCAGCAGATGCGAGTTCGGCCTCACCCCGAAAGACCATCTGGATTGTATATATTGTGACAGGTGTCGCTATCAGGCCGAAGACCAGCGTTTTCCGTCTCACGTTTCTTATTTATCTCGTTATCTTGTGGTGGTGGTTGTTTTAGTGGGAATTTTCGTATCGATGGTCTCAGTGGAGAGGTTTCTGCATGTTACACCCGCCGACATTAGTCGGCCTGTTGTTTCGACATCCGGCATCGGCCGGCCCAGGGACGTCGATTTGCAGCGCATTCGCAAAATGATTCAGGAGGGAAAACTTTCCGACGAAGAAGCCGAATTTTATAAGAAGGCTGAGTAATATCACCTGCGAAAATAATTGATAAGCCACAGGATAAGCGTCAGGACAATTGAAATTATTATACAGCTCGCTATGGGTAGATATATCCGCCAGTTTTTGCCGCCGAATTCTAAATCGCCGGGTAGCTTAAACAGGCCTGTTCGGCCTAATATCATCACCATACCCCCGACCAGTGCGATGGTAATCCCCATTAAAATTAACCATTTACCGATTTGTTGCGGACCGAATTCCATTATTTTCCAGTTCACTTATATACCGGAACCTGTCATTCCTGCGTAAGCAGGAATCCAGGTCTTTTCAGTCTATATGTGCAGTTTTTTCGACATTTTTTAAACTGTATTTGGTATTATAAAACTTTTCAGGATTGTTCAAAGTATTAAAATACTTTCTATGAGCAAAGCTAAATGTGATATTCGGATAGGCACGTCGGGTTGGCATTACAGCGACTGGGCAGGGCGGTTTTATCCCGTTGATTTATCGAAGAGCAAATGGCTTGAATACTACGCCGGCTGTTTCAACACCGTTGAAATCAACAATACCTTCTACCGCCAGCCAAAGCCGGAAACTTTCACGAACTGGCACAAACAAGCTCCGAAAAATTTCCTTTATACAGTAAAGGCCAATCGGTATATCACTCATATTAAACGGCTGAAAGACGCCGGTGAGCCGCTTGAGAGGTTTCTTGAGGGGGCGTTACTTTTAGGGAAAAATCTCGGCCCTATTTTATATCAATTGCCGCCGAATTTTCATAAAGACCTTGACCGTCTGAAAGCTTTTTTGAAGGTTCTGCCGAAAAAACCTATCGCTGTTTTTGAATTCAGGCACGAAAGCTGGTTTTCAGAAGATTCCTACGAATTGCTAAAGGAGTTTAATGCAGCTTTTTGCATCCATGATTTGATGGAACTCCCTCGCATAATTACTTCTGATGTGATTTATCTTTGCTTTCACGGCACAACCGGCAGGTATCAGGGCAGCTACTCTAAACCTTCTCTGCGGGGTTGGGCAAAATGGGCTAAGGATAATATAAACGGCAAAAAGGCCTTCTTCGCCTATTTCAACAACGATTATAACGCCTACGCTGTTAATAATGCAAAAACACTAAAAGAGTAGATCAGCTAAGAAAAAATAATTTAATGATCATGTATTCCACCAAGTATACTGCTAAACACACAAAAGGTATGGCGAAAGCCTGGAGTAGTTTCTCATAATCGACGCCCTCCTCGTAGAACTCCCAATGTTTTTTGGTGAAGATAAAAAATGGCAGCCAACGACATTTTAGGTCGAATTTAAACAATCGCCAGAGAAATTCCCAACCACCCATCCATTTGCCAATGAGAATAAAGACAGGAATATTTATAATTAAAAGTATGATTTTGACACCTATGTTCTCAACCATAAAATTCCCAAACGACTCCCAGCACTTTGCTTGGTTGTAAGACTTGTCCCAAACAAAAAAGAGACTGAGAAAAGCTGTCAATAAGAATGCTATACTTGCTGCTACTGTTTGAGGCTTTTTTGGAATACGAAGCTTGGCTTTTTGCTCCTCATATGTCACCTTGTTCTTTACCAATTTGTGGTCATAGATTAGAAGATATCTGCACGATGTAATCGTAAATATTACACCAACTATGAAACTGACAATGGCAGCAGCACTTCCATATTTGAAAAATAAGAAAATAGTCACAATTAATATGCCGATTGAAAAGCCGATTAGTCGGGCGTAGAAGCTTTTCCGTACCCACTCCTCGGTCAAAGGAGTGCCTCTGGGTTGGACATTATCGCCTGCAGAAGTATCTCTGCTTGCACAATTCATGCAGTATGCTTGTCCGTTAATGATTTCTCTGTTTTCACCCGTTTTTATAGTTTTTAAGCACGTTGCACAGATAGCGGCACCGTTTTTCTTGACGGCCTCGTTTCCTGAAAGTTCTGAGGTGGAAACTTTCGTTGATGGAATTGTAATGACGGCCCCGCAGGAACATTTACCCCTTTTACCTCCCGATTCATCTTTAACAACAAATCTTTTACCGCATTTCGGACAATTGAACTTAATTGCCATCAGAATTCCTCTCTGCAGCAAGCTCGTTAACATTCTTTGACAATGTGTTTGTTCTAAGTATTGTAATATATGAAAATATTATAACATTTATTCAAAGTAAAATTTCTATGAAAGAACGTTGAGGCCTTTTTTGAGAGCGTATCGGCGGACGGATTGGATTTCTTCAACAACATTCACGCATACACGCCGTTAATAATGCAAAGACGTTGAAAGAGCGATTCAGATGCTCGTCTGCGAAGTAGCTTCGCTGCGTAGCACGAGAAGCGGCCACGGAAAAACGATTCTTTTTCTTGTTTTCTCAGTTGTTATTTTGTTCGTCGGAGGCATTGTCAGAATTGTCATTTTGCTCCTCACTGTTTACGTCGTCGTCCGATTCTTCTTTGGCAAGAAGCCCCTTTTCCGACAGACTCGCGCAGTTTACGCAGTATCGAGCCCATGGAATAGCTTGTAATCGGGCCTTTGGAATGGGCTCTGCGTCACCATCACAAATCCCGTATGTATTATTTTCAATACGCTCCAGTGCGTCGTCGATTTCTTGGAGGAGTTTTCGTTCGCTATCCATAAGCCCCAGGGTGTTTTCCAGTTCGAAAGTGTCGCTTCCTGCATCGGCCATATGAATGGGCATATTTGAAAGGTCGCTCCTTTCCTTTCGTAGCAACTCATTCTCCATATGGGTTACGTTGCCGAGTATTTCGTTTCGCTTTGCCAGCAGCAAAGCTTTGAACTTTTCTATTTTAGCTGGTGTCAGTTTAGTTTTGCTTTTTCGCTTTTTCTTCATAGCGGTTTCACCGTCCACAGGTAAGTTATATCGGTGCTTTAAGGAGTAACTTTCATAGAAAAAGTCGTTATTTTTCTGTTTTGGTTGCCATAAGTTTTGGCTATTTAAACAAAACCGACCAAATGGTCAAGAAAAAAATTTGACTTTTACGCAGAAACTATTATCGTTATTTGGTCTAAAACAAAGCCGGTGGCGAACGTTATAGCCGGTCTTTTGATGCTGTTTTTTGGAATTACAGTTTGTGATGTAAACAAAATCTGATAAATTTGCTAATCAACCAGTTTTATAAGGTAAAATTAAAATAGAAGGAGTGTCAGATGAACAATTCTGTCCCCACGCAAATGTTTCTGACAAAAGGAGTTGGACATCATAAATACCAGCTGAAATCCTTCGAGGCGGCGTTAAGAGGAGCTGGTGTAGCACAGCAGAATTTAGTTCAGGTATCATCAATTCTTCCGCCAGGGTGCAAAATGGTCAGCCTGGAAAATGGATTGAAAAAACTGATTCCTGGCCAAATATCCTATTGTGTACTGGCGAGAGCCGATACTAATGAGCACGGACGATTAGTGGCCTCTTCCATAGGAATTGCCCTGCCCAAAGATGAAGATCAGTGGGGATACCTGAGCGAGGTACACGGCCACGGTATGAATAGTCAGCAGGCCGGAGATATGGCGGAAGACCTGGCGGCTGGTATGCTGGGGACAACTTTTGGTCTGGAGTTGGACCCGGACAAAGCATGGTCGGAAAAGGAACAGGCCTACAGGTCCAGCGGCCTGTTTGTTAAGACTACCAATATTACACAGACCGCAAAAGGACTGGAAGGGCTGTGGACAACAACGGTAGCGATAGCAATGTTTCTGTTTGATTAAATACATCGGCGGGATTTGCTATGAAAGAAACAATTAATTTTGGGTATCTGCCCGAAGAATATTCCAATCAGGATGATGCTGGTGTAGTTATTATTCCTGTCGCCTACGATGGAACGAGCACCTGGGTCAAAGGTGCCGACAAAGGGCCGGCGGCGATAATTGAAGCCTCAGCTAATATGGAGCTTTATGATATAGAGACTGATTCGCAGGTTTACAAGAAAGGTATATTTACCGAGGAGGAAATAGGCGGAGATATTTCTACTGCGGAAATGATTCAGGCAGTTACACAAATTACAAAATATTATCTTGAAAAGAACAAGTTCACGGTCATTACAGGCGGTGAGCACTCGGTCAGCATCGGCTCGATTAAAGCTCATACGGAGCAATACGAGAATCTTACTGTTTTGCAGTTGGACGCCCATACTGATTTAAGGCAGGAATACAACGGTTCAAAATATAGCCATGCTTGTGTTATGGCTCGGATTAAAGAGCTTTGTCCGATTGTACAGGTGGGTATCAGAAGTATGGATTACTCTGAGAAAAAATCTTTAGATCTGTCCAGGGCATTTTTTGCAAAGGACATATACAACAATACGGCCTGGATTAAAAAAGTTATTTCCAAACTCTCTGACAATGTTTATATAACAATAGACCTGGATGTATTTGACCCTTCTATAATGCCCTCTACCGGGACTCCTGAGCCGGGTGGATTGTTGTGGTATGACGTGCTGGTTTTATTGAAGGAGGTTTCCGGCAGTAAGAACATTGTCGGCTTTGACGTTGTTGAATTATGTCCTGATGTAAAAAACAAGGCCCCTGATTTCTTAGCTGCCAAGCTTATTTACAAGTTACTAAGCTATAAGTTCGAGGTTGGTGATGAATAAGAAAGAATTCCTGAAAGACCTTGACGACCAAAAATGCGATAGGATTTTCGGATATTTAAGGAGCAAGAAAATGAATCAAAGCAGATTTGTTCTCAATTTATTATTTTTGTTGGTTTGTCTGTCGATGTTGACCGGTTGCGACCGCAACGATAAAGAAAGAGATGTAGCTATTGCAGAAGCAGAAAAGACCAAAGCCGAATTGGCAAGGACCAGGTCCGAATTGGAGCGGGTTAAAGCTGAAAGAGATGAGCTTAAGCAGGAAGTAGCTGAAATTTTAGAAGAGCGGGAAAATGCCCTCTCGGAGCTTGCTGCTGTCACGCAGACCTGGGAGAAATTGCAATCTCAGGTTACTAAAGTTACTAAGGAGCGGGATGCTGCCGTCGCCGAGGTAAAAAACTTTCAGATTGCGATTGAAAGAATGAGAAAACAGTTACAGGCGGAGAGGGTAAGGGTCCGGGAGCTGAATGACGAGAACGAAGAATTGCAAGCGGCTGTTGACGAGCTTGAAGAGCAGACTGAAGGGATATTTGAAGAATTAGAGCAGCAGCCTCCCGCTGAGGTAAATGAAGAACCGAACATATAGGCAGTAAATTACTCCCTCCTGCCGGAACCCTATGAAATGACCCGTAGCCCCTTTTTGATTGCGTACCGGCGGACGGATTCGATTTCCTGTGGGGTAGGTCTGCGGTTTATTTTGGGGTGTAAGTGTGCCTGATAACAGGGATGGTACTGTTCCATCACATTAATCGCTGTTTTTTGGCTGATTTGCTCTGCTAAAAAATCTACTATCTCGAAGCTGCCTGCCAGATTCTCCGGTAAAACTAAATGTCTTATTAAGAGACCTTGTGTAGCCAGCCCTTTTTCTATTTGTAAATCGCCTGCTTGTCGGTGCATCTCTTTGACCGCCTCGCGATTCACCTGCGGATAATCCGCTGCGCTGGATAGCTCCTCTGCTGCCGCCGAATCCGAGTACTTCATATCCGGCATATAAATATCTATAAAGCCGTCGAGCATTTTTAACGTTTCAACTGAATCGTATCCGCCGGTATTGTAGACCGTAGGCAAAGTCAGGCCTTTCTTTTTGGCCGATTCAATAGCAGCCGCAATAGCTGGTATAACGTGAGTAGGTGTGACGAAGTTGATATTACTGCAGCCGATACTTTGAAGGCGGAGCATAGATTGTGCTAATTCTTCGATTGTAACCTCTCGGCCGCTGCGATGATGGCTGATATCGGAGTTCTGGCAGAAGACGCAGCCGAGATTACAGCCGGCGAAAAATATCGTTCCCGATCCCCCCTGACCGACAAGAACGCTTTCTTCGCCGTAGTGTGGCCCGACGGAGCTGACTATCGGCTTATCGCCGATGCCGCAAAAGCCGATTTCGCCTTTGCCGCGATCAACTTTGCACCTGCGCGGACATAGCATACATGGATTCATACAATCCCACAATTTCGAAACGGCTTCACTAAACGGCCCGGGATTAGCTGATAAAAATGTCATATCTGGTTTTTAGACAATAAGTTCTGGTGTTACGAACCAGTCGATTTGCCATTGATTTTTATCATAGCGGTCTATACATACGATACCGGCGTTTTTGAATGCTACTGTATTAGCCAACTCCGCCCCTGCTAAAACAAGTGATGCTAATTTACTCAAAAAGGGCAGATGCCCGACGACCATTATATCGCCGTTGACCGAGATAAGCTCATCCTTAAAGGCCTTAACGTCGTCATTTGGCCCAAGGCCGTCGTGGATGGTCAATGTTTTTATCTTGATAGCTTCAGCTAAAATTTTTGCTGTTTGCTCTGCTCGTTTCTTTCCGCTGTGCCACAAATAGTCAACACACAGATTCGAAGATTTTATAAATGTTGCAACTTTCTGTATATCGCTGCGTCCTTCCTCGGTCAGCGGCCGTTGCGGGTCCACCTGCTCCGAAGCCGCTTTTGCATGCTGAACAAGATATAACTTCATCTTTGACCTCCTTTTAACAAAATCTTTGCACGGTTATTATAACTCAACCCTCTAATTTAACAATTACTTATAACGCACCCCAATTTATTGCGTGTGTTGTCATTCCTGCGCAGTCAGGAATCCATAATCGTTTCTTTCGACGGGGATATTGCCCAAAATATTTGGCCTTGCCAATGGCGTATTTAGCAGTTTTTTTCTGTTGCGAGATACACTTCAGAGTTTACCCTGAGTGTAGTCAAAGGGCTTCGCGAGATACGAGTATCCAGCATCGAGTATCTACCATCGAGCATCCTCTATCGCCTCTCGTCCGTCCTCTGTCTTCTGTCCTCTCTTACCTTAACGGCCAGTCATACGGACAATAGTCCAGCCATTCATCAACGAACAGCTTCAAATCAAGTTCGTCGACGACATTATCCTCATACAGGTCAGCAGCCAGCCCGGGTCCGGTTTCAAGCCAAAGCTCGGCGAATCTTGCAAAATGGTAGAAATCAACCGTGCATACTGGCTCGCCCGGCCAGAACCCACCCAACAACTCATAATCTCCGCCCGCTGAGTATGCCGCGTCGTGCTGACCTATCGTACCACTAACTATGTACTGCCCGCCACTGCTTACCCCTCCACCGCCGTCAATCGTGCTCCAGCTTAATTTGTAATCTGCAAATGCTGCCGCGCTTAAAAACAAAACTAAAATGCACAATGTCAATAAAATATCAACGGTTTTTTTGCCTGAATTCATTATTTTCTCCTATGCTCTCATAGTCACATTTCCGTTTCAAGTCATGGTTTATAAGTTACAAACTGAAAGTTCGATTGCATCAGTGTACCGGATAAGTTGTAGATATAAACTAAAAGTTTACCGCTTACACTACTCGTGCGTGCGACACCCGCAGTACTGCCACCTAAAGTTATTGTCGTCACATAGGTATTATAAAAATAACTTTCACCGCTGATGGTAATTTCGTAATACTGTGAGCCGGCATTCCACGTACTGCTGACGTTCGGTGTGCCTGAATCTTTTAAACCGTCTGAACCAATAAAGGCGTATGCAATCGGTGTGGCACGCTCCATTGTTCCGCCTGAGACGGTTTTTTTGATTTCCCCTTCGACCTTTACATTTCCTTCAAAATAACCGGCATACCCGTCTGCCGAATTGGTTTTGCCATAGACACCGTAGTTTACGCCTGTTGCCGATTCCGCCTCGCCATACACTCCGTACCCGCGCCAGCCCCTCGCGTAAAAATACCCGCCGTAGTTGATCACATCATTTGGGTCAGTGGCACCCCCATAAGCGCCTCTGCCTTCCGAGCCGGACGCGATAAATACTCCCCCGGAGTTCTGTGCATAGCCCTTGTCTGAGCCGAAACCATAGACTCCGAATTTGTCACCGTTGAAGAATCCTCCATACTCTGCCCCATAGCCGGTGACAGCACGCCCATTCGGATTAGAAGTCGCAGAAAAATATCCTGCCATAGTAGAATCTACTCCGGCCCTGCCCCGAACTCCTATGCCACCCGCTCCAGTAGCATATCCCTCCAGAGCGCTATAGCCTGCTCCCGGCGTCTGGGCGTAAATACCATCCCCGCCCACTGTCTTCGTTACGCTGATGCCGCGCGACATGCTCGATGTGCTGCCTGAGTACGGCAGTGAAAAACCGGGAACCGCCTGCCAGCTTCCCTGGCCTGTCGAGTTCGATGTCAGTACATAGCCGGATGCTGTTGAGCCAGTCATTTTGAATCCAGTCATCCTGACCGTCCCATCCACATCAAGGGTCTCTTGGGGACTTTCTGTCCCGATGCCGGCGGTCTCTGCATAAAGTCGGCCGTTGAAATAGCCGGCCCAGTTGTTTGTTGCGCCATATGCGTAACCATAAACACCGAGATGATTTGTTCCGCCCGGTCCCTGGGCATATCCGGCAACGCCATAGCTATAACCAGAGCTGCCCGTATTGTTAAAACGACCACATACTACATCACTATTGGTATAGGCGGCGAGTTTATATGACGAACTCGGTGCTGTTCCTATCCCAATGTTACCTTCGTTGGGGTCCACAACTAAATCGCTGCTGGAACCATCATGACTTACTTGCAGGATACCTGCGGGAGTTTCCGTGCCGATACCGACATTACCCGCGGCATATAGATTCCCATTGAAATAGCCTGCCCAGTTATTTGTCCCGCCGTGTGCGTAACCGTAAACTCCGTAGTGGTTGGTCCCACCGGGTCCCTGAGCCAGACCGGAGACGCCGGTAGAATAGGCGGAAATTGCCCAGTTGACAAATCGACCACATGTTGCATCACTACTGGTGTTAGCAAAGAGCTTATACGATGAATTCGGTATTATTCCAATGCCTATGTTGCCCGTACTCGAATCTACAACCAAATCGTTGCTGGAACCGTCGTGACTCACTTCCAAAGTCCCTGCCGGGCTGCTCGTCCCGATCCCAACGTTACCGGATACATCCGAATACATGTTACTGTCTGAAATGGTCCAGTCTGTATCGGGTGTCAGCGGAAGATTCGTCAGGCTGCTGCCGTCTCCGACAAACGCATCTGCTTTTGCCGTCCCAATTACTTCCAGAGCCTCGGTAGGATTGGTCGTTCCGATACCGACATTGCCTCCAAAGTAGTTACGTCCGCCATCAAAATATCCGGCATAGCCGTCATTACTGCTTGTCTTCCCGTGTACTCCGATGTTAGTCCCTGTTGTAGACGAAGCCCAGCCGTAAACGCCTTTGCTGGACGTGCCGCCGCTGGTACTCCCGATAATCCCTATACCATTGTCTCCAGAAGCGGAGCCATAGACACCTACACCATTTGTGCCTGTACAGGAACCAGCTACACCCCGTCCCCGGCCGCCCGATGCCCTGAAGTATCCTCCGAAGTTGATGGAATCTGCTGTATTATTGGCAGCGCCATAAACACCCCGACCTTCTTCACCCTCCGCCTGAAACATACCACCAACATTCATTACATTTCCCGTGTTATTTGCCCAGCCCTGCACACCGCCCCCACTGCTGCCTGAAGCTTGACCGTAAACAGCATAACCTGATGTATTTGAATTAGAAGCGCTAACGCTTAAAGTGTCGCTCGCTACGACTTCCAGAGTACCCACGACGTCAAGTTTAGCCGATGGAGTTGTTGTTCCGATGCCGACATTGCCTGCACTATCGATGACCAGCCGTTCTACGCCATTCGTTGCCATACTATGTTTTTGAACAGCTACATCCCAGCCGTAAAAAAAATTGCCGGTCCCGGGGGTATTGTATACGAGTACATTGTCATTCAGGTAGTAATAATCGGTAGCGTTTATCCCTCCTGCCACATCTAATTTTTTACCCGGGCTCGTTGTACCGATGCCGACATTGCCGGTTACGCTGGAATACATATTGCTTCCTGATATACTCCAGTCGGAGTCACCGGCGGCGTTTTTGGCATAAAGTGCGTATGGTGTCGGCGTTACTTCCTGACGCGGACTAAGTATTGTATAGCTGTTGGGGTCGTTCATATCACCCACCCGAACGCCAATTACCAGCCAGCGAGCTTCGCCGTTAAATGCGTTGACATCGTTGAAATCCAGTTCCACTGTAAAATAAGCATCGATTACATCCACATCAGCTAAATTAACGTCAGTTCCTACTTTGCTGCCTCCGACATTGGCATCATACAGCTTGAATGCAAAATCATACTGTCCGTTTGCCGCATAATTAGCGTCATACAGATGCCCCTGATAGGTAAAAGCGGTTCCCATTGGCGCCGCCTCACTGACCTCAGGCCGTGTCAAAATTATAGCCAATGCCAGAACCAGAATTGTTAGCATTTTTGCACTTTTCATCTTTCTTTCCTTTCGAAAATATTTATTTATAACTACCAAAACGCGCTATGAGCACGCTGATACCTTTTTAATAATTCCCCAATTGTGCAATAATGAATACTCTATATTACCTCCTCCTTTCGGTGCTTTTCAAATAGCATAATGTATTAAATTTTACACTTTAACACGCAACTGTCAAGAATTTTCTCAAGATTAGTTGTTAAAAGCACAGCGAAGATATCCGAGTGGTGTTCCCTTAGCCACAAACAAAGGACTCAGCTTCTTTTTTTATCCCGCAACTCGCAATCTCAACCATCAAACCATTAGCAACAAAATAGCACTTTAGTATGTACGCAAATACTTAATTACTATGAGCTATGTAATATTGTCACCCATTGAAGTTTCCCCAATCACCAATTAAATGTAGTTAACATTACCTAATCTGACAAATATACACTTTTGTTTGTAAGTATTAACTTTTTGGTTTTTTTTAACTTTCAGTTTTAATCTTTAAATTATTTTGTTTCCTGTCTTATGAATTCTGACTCTTGACTTCTGCTTTTGCTCTTACGTTTAGGTGCTCTTTCACTCTTCTGTTCTTTGTTATTTTAGGCCATTTATGCCCCAAGTACTTGTGGCCATGCCATTTATGCCTTAGCTTGCAACATAGGTGGTAACTGCGCCTAATTTCTCTCTAAGCGAAGCGCAGATCCACGATGGTTGCTTGATTGCTTTTCTGTCGGGGAGACACTTAACTTTTCCCTAATTAACAATTTAACTTCTTAAACAATTAACCATGGACTGTGAAATACTTTCTGTAAATTTCCCGTAAGGAATGGCCGCCTATGGCATGGCATAGCCCATGCGGAATATGGTAAAAAGCCATCGTTTGCTTCGATTCAAGAGATATTTAGAACCATTAAACTCGAAAGGACAAACGATGGCAAAGATTGATAATGACAATATCAGGCGCTTATTGCAAGAGGTTTTTACGCAAAACTCAGCCCTAAAACGACTGCTGGAGGTCCTGCTCGACGCCGCGATGAACGCCGAAGCCGCCGAGTACCTCAAGGCTGACTTCTACCAGCGAAGCCCCAGCCGCATCGGCCACCGCAACGGCTACAAGCCCCGTACCATTGCCAGCCGCATCGGCAAACTCCACCTGCATCTACCCCAGAGCCGCAACTGTCCTCCATACCAGCCCTCGATGTTCAACCGCTTCCAGCGAAGTGAACGGGCATTACTCATCGCCTGCGCCGAGATGTACTTTCAGGGTGTCTCCACACGCAAGGTACAGGATGTCCTCGATGCTATGTGTGGCATGGACATCTCCTCAGCTACAGTTTCGCGAATCGCCTGCGAGCTTGACGAAAAGCTTATTGCTTTTCGCCGCCGTCGTCTTGACCACACCGAGTATCCGTATCTTCAGATTGATGCTCGCTATGAGAAGGTGCGAGTCAACGGCCACATTGTCAGCCAGGCCGTCTTAGTGGCCGTGGGAATAACCGCCGACGGCAGATGTGAAATCCTCGACTGGCGTATCGGCGACAGCGAATCCGAGGACACCTGGGGCCAGTTGTTCAAAGACCTCAAGGACCGCCGATTAAAGGGTTTAAGGATTATCGTCTCGGATGCTCACAGTGGTATCCGCAAGGCCATTGCCCGGCATTTTCAGGCTGTGGCCTGGCAGCGTTGCAGGGTACATTTCAAGAGGCAGCTGCTGCGTAAAGTGCCATTTAAGTACTATCGCCAGCTTATGACTGATGTCGTCTCTGTATTTGAGCCGGAGAACAGAGACGAATGTATGCTTCGGGGTATGGAGATGGCTGAAAAATGGCGTAGCTGTTATCCTTCAGTCGCCAGGCTGCTCGAAGAGGGACTGGAAGATTGTCTTGCCGTATGTTCGCTTGATGCCGTCGTCAGGCGTAAGTTAAATTCTACCAATATGCTCGAAAACCTTATGAGGCATATCAAGAAGAGAAGTCGTGTCGTTGGTATCTTTCCAAATCGTCAGTCCTGCGACAGGCTGGTAGGAGCTTTGCTTTTGGAGGTTCATGAAAGCTGGCAGGCTTCCGAAAGGGCTTACCTTAATATCTTGAGATTGTGACGTGAAATCTCTTTGTACTTGTCCGCCTGTGGCGGAAAGGTTATGTTAATGGTGGTGACACAGGCGGACCTGGATGGTTGTCTGCGTCGAAGAGTGGATGTTTTGGATCTTGACGTCAGGATTGCCGGGTGTAGTCGGCTTAGTCGGCTTCGCATTGCTCGTCAGTCGCCCCTTCGGGGCTCCTTCCGAGCAATGCGTGGATTGTGTATATCGGAGTAAACGAATTTACAGAAAGATTGTTGCACTACTCCCTCAGCGTCCTCAGCGGTAAAAAATTTGTGTTTATTCGTGTTCATTTGTGGTTAATTTCTCTTAGCGGCTTGGCGTCTTCGTGGCGTCCGGAATTTTTGAATATTTTCGAATGTTTCCATTCAACTTTCGAATATTTCCATACATTTTTTGTATGTTTCTATGCTTTTTTCGAACGTTTCTATATAGTTTTCGAACGTTTCTATACTTTTTTCGAACGTTTTAGAATATTTTCCATCATATACTCATAAACACGCGCCGTTACCCCCTTTCAAGACATTTTACGATATTTCTGTTCGTATTTAAGGACAGTTTAATACAAAATAAACATACAGAATGTTCTTGCTTCTTATCTGATATGCGAAGTATTAAGTGCTCTAACTTATTTTAAGACTTGTACTTGTATTCTTTTAACCATTTTCTTCCCTCTTCTTTTTCGCCTATTTATTGTACTTTCCTCCAGCTCAATTGGTGTATCGTTTAAAGCCATTTGTAAGGCTTCCAGTGCTGTTTCAGCATATAAATCAGCCCCAATTTCCTGCCATAATCCATCAGCCCGTTTAAACAGCCCTCCTGATAACATTATGCGCATATTAGGCCATGCGTTTATATCTCTGATAGTGTCAATAAGTTGGCGTATTTCAGGAGCCTGTTTTGGAGTACCGCCGTAGATTAGGAGTATATCTGGAGAGTGTTCGTTAATGAAAACAAGGATATCATCGTTTGTTAAACCGCCTCCGAGGAATTTTACTTCCCAGCCGTCACTTTCAAAAAGGTCAGCCATTATTTGCGCTCCAAGCTCCTGCAGCTCAACATTTGCACAAGAAATGACTATTCTTTTATTTCTCGAGGATTTACGAGGCAGCTTATTTTGAAGCTGGTCCACAATTGTTCGATTGATTCTCGTAGCTAAATGTTCCTGAGTGGTTGTTATATTGTCTAAACGCACTAAATGCTCGATTTCAGCCATAATAGGCCAGATTATGTCCAAATAAACGGAATTGGCAGGAGTGCCAGTTTGAAGGGATTCCTCTATAACAGTGCGGCAGGCTTTTCTGTCGCCTTTTAGCAAGGTGTCTAAATAACGTTCCAAAACAGCGTTTTTTAACATAATTCTGTCTCCAAAACAACATTATATTCGTTATAGATTGCCTATATTAACATAATAAACTACACGTTTTTACCAAAATGTTAAAATAGGTAATATAGTATCGGCGGTGGTTAAGAAAATTCTTTAGTTAAAATAGGTAATATGGGTAAGATGGGAGGTATAAAAATTGAGGAAATTTAGGCGTAAAATGGCCCGAAAGGGGGCAACGGCGCTATTATACGGGCATATGATGGAAAATATTCGAAAACGTTCGAAAACTATATAGAAACGTTCGAAAATTGTATAGAAACGTTCGAAAAATGTATGTAAATATTCGAAAGTTGAGTAGAAACGTTTGAAAAAATAGGAAATTTTTTCCGTATTGAGTCGTGCGTATCGCGTATTGCGTCAGAAGAATTTTTAATCGCTGATTACGCAGATTAAACCTATTAATTAAATAAAAGTTGCCTAAGTTAATACCGCCGAAGCAGAAGGCGGACGACAGACGACTGAAGACGGACGACGGAGGAAATGAACTGGGTTACAGATAAAAGAGATCTGAGATCTGCGTTACACTTCGAGGCGATTTTGGGTGAGAGTATTTTGCCACTAAGGAAAAAAGAAAATTAGACGCAGAATTCGCTGGTTAAGAAAAGAGATTTTTTTTGGTCTTAGAATCTAAGCGCAGCGTAGTGAGCAGGCCAGCAATAAAGCCGAATACAAAAGTGAGCATTAACAAAAATGCTCTCGGCATAGTGATTTTGGCAAAAAGCAGCTTCGTCTCAACAGACTGAGTATTTTGTAAAATGACTATCAAAACTAACAGTAATACAACCGAAATCACAATTATTTTAAACTTTTTCATCGTCTGCCTTTCTTAAATTTCGCTTTTTGTTTTAAGATACAAAGTATTTAAATAAGATAATAAGATGAACGATGTAAATAATCAATAATTATTAGTTCATAAGACGTGAGAGCACAAGGCGGAAAAAGAGAACATAAAAATCAAAATGTAAAATGCAAAATTGTGGGACCGCTTCGCGAGGATGGTTTCGTATTGCGTATTGCGTGATGAGTATTGAGTAGAGAGGCAGGGTAAGAATAATCGTCGCTTGTCGCTCGTGAATCGTCGCTCGCAAGTTGAGGCCGGCAAGACCGGATGTTTTTTTTGGTTTGCGAGGTTTGAGTCCGCCATCATAAAGATGGCGAGATTTTCAAGTTGAGGTTATTTAATTTGGGGGTAAAATGGGGTGTACGTGGCTCGTCGCTCGTGACAGGTGAATCGAATGATGAGTTCAATTGAATTGAGATTGCGGGTAAAATGGTAAAAGAGCGTAAGAGCAAAACAGCGTAAGGGCGTACAGCGTATAGCGTGCAGCGGACAATCTTTAGTTTTGCGGTTTTATGTGGTGTTGAGGAAGAGATGATAACATCTTCTTTAGAGGGGCAAAATGGCTTTTGACACAAATAGTTGGCTTGGCGATGTCATACTTGGTGGCGCTTTAGTTGCGGTTGGTGCGATGCTAACATCTTTAGGATGGCATTTTATAGGTAAGTATAAGAAGAAAACAATACTCAGATACATTATAAACACAATTCTA
>Ga0315548_1000042_pt1 | contig 99302 bp, 77 predicted proteins | sample SalMarSW160110MG_2_FD_202540 | JGI IMG/M metagenome (GOLD analysis project Ga0315548, IMG submission 202540) | Salt marsh sediment microbial communities from the Plum Island Ecosystem LTER, Massachusetts, United States - Salt Marsh Sediment SW1601-110 ... | reverse complement strand
GACCCCTGCGGCCTTTGCGGCGAGCTGCAATCCGCCAGGCTCCGCTGCGCTCCGCCTGCCGGATTGCAGGATAAAGAACGTGGATAACTCTCTAATCGAGGTTGGTACATAATTCGGGGTCAGATCATAAGTATTGAACGTATATACTTACTAAGCTGTATGTATTGGCTTAAGACATCCATAAGAGTATCTCCAAAAACAGACTTGCTTTACTGCGATAAATTATTTGATTGTTATGATTTTATTGATATTTTTATTCAAAATCTTCATAGCAATCGTCGGCATCGTGTCTTTACTGGTCTTTTTGGCAGATTCGGTCCATTATCGTATCTCTACTGGGGTCGCCACAATTTAAAGGATAAATGGTTGGTTTGAATGATTTACAATTCCTGCATTCTTTCATTATATCATGCACAAGTGTACATTATCCTCATTCACAGGCCAGATGCTTAGCTTCGCTCAGCATGACATTAAAAAACAGTCAGTTTAAGAACCTATGCTATAGTCCTATAATCTGGCTAGATGGGTCGCGCAGCGATAAGGGCCTGCCTAAGATTTCGTAATGCAGGATCGCCATTCTTAAATCCTCGGGGTCAGTGAAATCAGCCAAAACTTCTGAAAGATACTTTGACTCGATCAATTCCGCAGGCATATCAACACCCTTACCAACCAGCTCTTCAACGCCTTTACTGGTGAAATCCGGAAGCGCCTGGATACTTTTCCCAAGTTCCGGAAGCTCTTCAAAGGCAGGCTGAACTTTTGGAGACGGTATAGACAATTCAAGGCCATGCCTTTTAGGTTCTTCTGCAGGTGCTGCAGGTATGGTTCGACTCGCTTGTTTGGCTTCGGCAGTGTATTTACGCACGGCTTGGGCAGGCTGAGGACGAGCGACTTTCTGGCGTGCCTGTTGGGCAGCCGGGCGAGACTCTCGCTCTTGTGCAGACTCGACAGCCTGCTGAATCTCCTTAAAGAATTGCTCCAGAACCCCCCTGCCGGCTGCAGGTTTACGTTTTGGCTTACGGGTTTGTGGCTGTTCGGTCTGCTCTTGCACCTTTTTGGCCTTTTTTGCTTTGAGGATAGTGGCGAGCCCATAGACAGCCGCCACAAGAACGAGGACAAGTATATCCATCCAGCCTTCGACGTCTTTACCGCGAGCAAGCAAAATGAATTGTGCTAAAAGAGCATTCATAATAGAACCATTGTCTTAGTCTACCAGAGTATCAGGTTAATAAGTTATCAGGTTATCAGAGTACCGGAATATCAGGTTAATCTTATTATTCCCTGACAACCTGATATCCTGATTTTCTGATATTCTATGCCCTGGTGCTCTGTCAAGCATGATTTGAGTAGTTGTCATTCCGCACCCATTCGGCTTTGCTCAGGGCAGGCTTTGATGCGGAATCCATTTATAACAGTCTGGATTCCTGCTTTCGCAGGAATGACAACACATCAATCGACATTTGAAAGAACACTGGTATTCTGCTTCTCTGATACCCTGAATCAGCTATTATTCTTTCTTTTTGGGCTTTGCAATTGAGTCACGCATCGAGGTATCGGCCATAATGTTTTTCATTCTATAATAGTCCATAATGCCGAGGTTGCCCTTCTGGAAGGCTTCAGCCATTGCTAACGGTATCTTGGACTCGTTTTCCACTACGAGTGCCCGCATTTCCTGCTCCCGTGCCACAGCCATTGCCCGGCGTTTTTCCGCCTCTGCCTTTGCTCTTCGCATATCCGCCTCAGCCTGGGCCGCTTGCAGTTGGGCGCCGACATTTTCACCCACATCGACGTCGGCTATATCAATAGAAAGAATCTCATAAGCCGTTCCGGCATCAAGCCCTTTGGCAAGAACCGTTTTTGAAATATTGTCCGGGTTCTCTAAAACACTTTTGTACGATATGGCACTACCGATAGTAGTAACAATTCCTTCGCCCACGCGAGCGATAATTGTCTCTTGAGTGGCACCGCCTATTAGTCTTTCGATATTGGCCCGGACGGTTATGCGCGCCTTTGCCTTCATCTGAATCCCATCCTGAGCAACTGCATCGATAGTGCCTCTGCTCTTCTGAGGGTCGGGGCAATCGATTACCTTGGGGTTGACGCTTGTCTGGACCGCTTCGAGAATGTCACGACCGGCTAAGTCGATTGCCGTGGCCGTCTGCAAAGACAAATCGATATTTGCCCTGTTGGCTGCGATGAGGGCACGCACAACATTCGGGACCCGACCGCCGGCTAAAAAATGGCTCTCAAGGTCTCTTGTCGTCAGCGTCAGCCCTGCCTGAATCGCGGTTATTTTGCTCAGCACTATTGTCCTTATATCGACCTTTCTCAGCCACATCCCGATAAGCTCGGAGAATTTAACGTCGGCCCGCGATAGTTTAGCCTGCAGCCACAGCCGGAAGAATTTTAAGAACAGCAGCAGGAACACGAACACAACAAGGAGAACTATGACCAAAAGAGCTATTCCGACGATTTTTACAGGTTCGGCCTGCGCCAGAGTCGTGTTTGTTAAGTTATACATATTTTTGTCCTTTCATTAAGTATCTTCATCTTCTATCTTACGAACGGTCAACTGTGTACTCTCCACATCGATAACCTTGACCTTTTTACCTTTATCAATATATCCGCCTTCAGCCACACATTCAACTCTTTGTCCTGTAAAATCACACATCCCTACCGGCCGCAGCGGTGTAAGCACGACACCGACCTCACCAAGCAGCTCTTTTAATTCAGACGTATCAGGTATGGCGTCGCCCTGCTGCCGTTCGGGGGGAGTAAGCGTAACGCTTTTGCCGAATCTGCTTTTTGGGAATATCTTGTAAGCAAAAATCAGGACCCCCGGTATCATTACAGCCGCGATACCTATTCCTATCCAGCCGGCCGTTGCACTGTGATGAAAAAATATCGCTGCACCGCCGATTAAACACGCCAGCGCACAGAGACTTATCAGCCCGCCGCTCGGCACGAATACTTCTGCTATTATCAGAACCGCACAGGCAAAATAAAGAAAAATAGCAAAAACGAGCCACCAACCCATAAGCTTACCCCATATAGGACATCAGGTTATCAGTATATCAGGTAGTGGGCATCAGGTTATCAGGAATCAGGTTTGTCCGCCAGAGGCAGATTAGTTTTTCCTTATATCCTGCATCCTGATACCCTGATTTCCTGATAGCCTTCTCAGTCCTCTGTCATCCGTTTCCTGTATTCTGTCTTTTGACTACAACCCTATTGCCGTGAATTTCAATTATCTCGACCTTTGTGCCTTTGTCAAGGAACTCGGCTTCAGCCACTACATCGACTATCGCATCGCCGAATTTTGCTTTTCCCGTAGGCCTCAGTATCGAAACCACCTCACCGTCATCGCCCAGATTTACGCTTACGGCTTTACTTTCTGGCGGAGTGGTCATGCTCAATGGTATTTCACTGCTCTGTCTTGGGACCGCCGGGGCAAGTATCAGCCCGCTAAGGAACTGAATCCGCGGCAGATATTTTGACAACAGCCACGCCAAAACAATAAATCCAACAAATCCCATCGATAATCCCACGACTCCCCAGGTGAAATCACTCCAGGCAATTGCATCTTGCGGCCAGGGTAATTTGTCCGGCGGATTCTTGATGAGCATACCGAATAAGCCGGCGAAGATGCATACAATTCCCGAAAAACCTGCGATCCCAAAACCGGGCAAGATTAAAAATTCGACCAGGAGCAGAAGTATTCCTAAAACAAATAACGCTACTTCCACCCAGTTAGCCAATCCGACGAGGTATTTGCTGCCAATTATGATTGTAAAGCATATAACCGCCACCAGGCCGGGCAGACCCACACCCGGGGTGTTAAATTCAATATAAACCCCCAACAAGGCGAGCATAACAAGTATGGCCATCACTGCCGGCGAATTTAACCATCGGACCATCTCTTCCGACCAGTTGGTCTTAAGCACCATTGGCTCGCCGACAAAAGTTATGCCATCGCGTTTGGCTAAGAATTCAAGAGCTCCTGCCCGGTCTTTGACCTGTGCTCTGGCTATGCCGTATTCGAGAGCTTTTGAAGCAGTCAGCGTCAAAAGCTCATCGTCTTTGACAATTAGCTCCTGGTTGTCCAGGTCATAAGTATTTGGGTCTTTGGGCAGTTGCTCGCTCTCGAAAAACTCAGACTTGCCGGTTTGCAGATTTTTTACTCTATAGACCTTTGTTTGCATGGTAACCATAGCTTTTAGCAGCGCCTCTGGATAGCCGTTTGCTTCTGCGGCCCGCATAAACGCTGCACGGGTAAAGCTTTCGACTTTTTCTCGTTCTACACCTTCGAGTTTGCCGCCGAGCACAATCGGAGCGCAATCGCCTATGGTGGTGTTCTCGCGCATTATTATGTCCTGACAGGAGACGCTTATCATCGCACCGGCTGATATAGCTTCGGTGGTTATGTAGGCAGCGGTGTGGGCTTTTTTGCCTATATCGAGTATGAAGTATTTGGATATGTCATCCGCTGAATCGAGAAGGCCACCATAGGTACCTATTTCATATATCAGGTATTCTACCCCTTCATCGAGGGCGGTTTGTGTTCGGCGCTGGATGGATTTGTAAAGCCCATTGTCAATCATCCCCTCACAGATGATTACTGCTGCCTTTGCACTTAGCGTCTGGGCCGGGGCGTTGCTGAACTCTTCTGCCATAACAGCCCCCCAAAGCAATAACAGGCAAGGCAGAACAATTGCAATTTTTCGAAGTGCAAGTTTCATACTAAGAATTCTACCTTTATATTGCGTATTTGGCAATATAAATAACGCTTAGCATAAAATATTGTCGTTCCCGCATAAAATTGCTACTCCTGCCGAAGCAGGAGCAGGAATCTACGACAAATCTGCCACTTTAGGCTTGACCCCCTCCCATTGCAGCCCGCCTATTATCGCTTGTGCGATGTTCGTGAGGTGGTCACCGATTTTTTCGACATTGTCAACCAAGTCGATGAATATCAGGCCTGTCTCTGCTGAGCAGATGCCTTCGCTCATACGCTGAACATGGCTGCGACGAAATTCTATCTGCATCTTGTTTAGATTATTTTCATTGATTAAAACTGCTGATTTGGCTGCCTCAATATCGTTGTTTTCAAGAGCTGCTATGATATTGTCGAACATCTGGTCTATTTCTTTTCTTAGTGCCTCGGCCTCAACCAGTGCCGAATTGCTAAATGAGAGTTTTTGTTCTATCTTTCGCTGGGCAATTTCGACAATATTTACGGCGTGGTCGCCGATACGCTCGAGGTCGTTAACCGTATGCAAAAGAACCGGCAATTCAATTGATATTTCATCTGATAAGATCCTGCTCGATAATGCCGAAAGGTACGATGTGATTTCGAGCTGGAATAAATCAATGTAGTCTTCGATTTCCTCCACTAATCCGAGTTTTATTCTATCATCTTCAATAATGCCGTTTACAGATTGCATAAGGGCTTTTTTAGCCGTTTTTGCCATACGAATGATTTCACGTTTTGTTTGCTCTAATGCTATAACCGGTGTATTAAGCAAGTGCATTTCAAGAGCAACGGGCTTTCGGGCTAATTCAATCTCTGTAACTGGGAGAATCTTCATTACGATTGCCACCAGTACCTGAATTAATGGCAGGAACATAATCGTGTTAAATGCGTTAAACGCGAAATGCGCAAAGAATATATGCCTCATAATTGTGTTCTGCCCTAACTGCCCGGGTGTAATCCATTCCACCAAATGGCTGAACAAACCAATCCACACAAGGGGAAGCATATACATAACGCCTATGACATTGAATATAGTATGACCCATCGCCGTCCGCTTGGCGTTTCGTGACGCCTTCAGGGCAGCCAACTGTGCCGTAATAGTAGTACCGATATTGTCTCCTAAAATGTATGGTATCGTAACCTGCAGCACTACAGACCAGTCCGTCCCGAATGCGCCCTGAAAGGCCAATATCTGAATCATTGCGATAGATGTAGAGCTGCTCTGCAAAAGCATCGTTATTACTGTCCCCGCCAGAACCGCCAAAAGTGGATTACGTCCGAGCCATATAAGAGCCTCTTGTACGTCATGGTTGTCTTTTAGGGGGTTGAAAGCCTCCTTCATAAAATGTATGCCGAGAAACAGTATTCCAAAACCTAACATCACCTGACCGATGCTTCTGGTCCTTTGCGTTTTTCCAATAAAATTTATTAACAATCCGACCCCCACAACCGGTAGCGCATAGTTTGTTATCTTAAAGACGGCCAGAACCGAAACAAGACCGGCCGTTATTGTTGTGCCGACATTGGCACCAAGGACAACGCTTAGCGCCTGTTTTAAGGTTAGAAGCCCTGCGTTTACAAATCCCACCGTCATCACGGTAGTAGCGGAGCTTGACTGAATCAGACACGTAGTCAATGCTCCGACCATAACTGCAATAACCCGATTTTTTGTCAAAGCCCCCAGAAGACTTTTGAGTTTCTGCCCTGCAATCTTCTTAAGACCGTCGGACATCAATCCCATACCGAAAAGAAAAAGACCCAACCCCCCTACCGTTCCGAAAATCATCTCTTTGACCATACTGTCCCTTAACGTTGTATTGTTAACAGCGCAAAAAATAGGTTGTGCAGCGATTTTGTCGGTTTTCGTTCGAGCGGTCAAGTAAAAAAATAAAGTGAAGAATTAAAAGGCTTTTTCAACTATATGAGGCTGCGGAGAATTTCTATTCCCTCTTGTATCTTGGCGTCACTGGTCGCGTAACTTATCCTGAAGTGTGTATCTTTCTCACTGAACACGTTTCCCGGTATAATGAGCACGTTGTTTTTAATCGCCTTTTCTACGAAATTGCTTCCCGACCCGCCAGGCGCTTTAACGAATGCATAAAACGCCCCCCTTGGCTTGATAAGCTCAAATTTATCCTTCAAACCTTCATAAAGAAGGTTTCTTTTTTTCCTGTATGCATCCACGAAGTCACTTGTTTCGTAATCCAAAGCTGCAACAGCAGCCTTCTGGAAAGGAGTAGGCGCACAGACAAAGGTATATTGCTGTATCTTGGTCATCTCCTCGATTACATTTTTAAGAGACTTGCTTGTCGCAACATAGCCTAATCGCCAGCCGGTCATTGCATAGGACTTGCTGAAACCCCGCAGCAAAAGGGTCTTCTCGCAGTAGTGAGCTATACTTGGGCACTCGCCGTCATAGCAAAATCTTTCGTATATCTCATCGGTCATAACGAGTATATCTTTTTCCGCTGCAATTTTAGCTAATGCTTTTATCTGCTCTTCTGAATATACCGCGCCGGTCGGATTGCAGGGCGAATTGAGGATAATCATCTTGGTTTTGTTATTTATCGCACGAGCTATTTTTTCAATCGGCAGCTCAAAGTTCGGATAACTATCCACAAATACACATCTTCCCCCTAACATATTGATTATGTGCTTATAAATTACGAAGTATGGGTCGGGTATAATCACTTCATCATCGGGATTGATAAGCGCCAAAAATGCCAGCAGCAGCCCCCCACTGACACCGCTTGCTACAAGAACCGCCGGATTCGACCAGCCGAATTCGTTTTTTATTTGTTCAGCGATTCTGTTTTTCAGGATAGCGTCGCCTGCCGTTTGAGAATATTTATTTTGCCCCGCCTTGATTGCCTTTATCGCCTCTTCTTTTAACGGGTCCGGCACATCGAAGTCCGGCTGACCTATCGAAAAATTCACCGGGTCTTTAAGCTCCGCCGCCAGCGCAAAGACCTTCCTAATCCCACTCGCATCAATCCTATTCGTTCTTTCTGCTAATAACTTGTCCATCGCACGCACATAATATCCATTCGCGCCAAATAATCAATCGAAATTCCCCCCCCGTCCTTTCGAAAACAACTTGGACATTCGATATCCGATGTTCGATATTGGATATTCTCTTCTCCCCGTCATTGCGAGCGAGACTAAGCCAAGCACGGAAATCTCAAATTCTTATTTCCACACACGATATTCATTCTTTTCATTTCGAGCGTAGCTTGTTGGGTACGCTGTGCATGCAATCTTAGCCGATTTTCAGGCAATGTATGAAGCCACAGTTTTCCATTTAATTTTGCCGTCTTTTGTAACTTCATATTCAAGCAATAGATACCCGCCGTTGTGGCCATCCTCAAAGTAGGCGAGTACCCACTTTTCGGTTAATATCCAGATTTGGCTCTCAGAATAGAAATTCATCGTCCCACCAACACTTCCTTTATATGGAATGAGCTCTCTATGCTGTCTCAAATCAGAAATAATATCTTTGCCGGGTCTTTCAGCCCCTTTCTCTTCATCTGTTCAATGTCCCAGCTATGGAGTTCGACAGGATTTGTCGGCTTGTTTTCGCCGAGGTTAGACGTATTTTTCAGCTCTGTTTTTCTCTCGGTGGATTCCTTATTGACCTGCCCAAGCTTTTTGACGAGTTCGTTGTTATTTTTTTCCAATCGTTCAATTTTATATTTGTTTTTTACATTACTAATGAGAAAGACCACTAAGGCCACACTCACAAGAATAAATCCGGATTGAAAGATTTACCGGGAAGCGGGTTTCATTTTATCACCTCTTTAATTGCAATCCCCTTCTCCGTTTCGCTATAATATCGACATACCCTAAAATTAATCTGTACAAATTATATCCACCATATTGTAACTCACTTATGGCTAACGGTTTCTTTTCCTAAAAGCTGCACCTTTTGCACCGAGAAACAATCCTCTCCTGAAAAAAGCAGATAGCAGGTTTTGCCATCGTCACTCATCCACTTGGTCGGCAAAGAGCTTGTCTCCCCTGGGCCAACGTCCCAATTTTCCGTATAGAAAACAGTTGTCCACGGCCCCCAGGGCTGCGGCGCGTCAAAAATCCCTATGCCCCCTTTGAATCGCATATCATCCTCACCATAGATAGTCTGACACCACAGATACCTTTTCAACTTCAACCCGGCGTTGTAACTGATACCCGAACGATAACATCTGCCGGGATTAATAAACACAGCCCCCCTACTGTGAATATCCTTTGTCCATATTGGCTTACCTGAATCATCAACGCCCTTAAAGAATTCATAAACATCGCGATTTCGTATTTGTTCTTTACGCACCCGTGCCATCACCATCCTGTCAGCCGGCTCATAAGCACTATCGCTATCGTGCGAATAAATATAAACGAAATTATCTCTCGCACCGGCGTAATTCTTGCCAAAGTTTAGAAATGTTGGAGCACCAAAACTCGTTGTAAGCTTCCAGTCGCACCATTTCCAGTTCTTGCCGTGGTCTGCTGACCAGGCTATCTGCGAATTGCCAACATTTCTAACCAACATATAAAGCACGCCATCGATGCACAGAAGCCCGCTTGCTTTTGCACCTTTAGCCCCCTGCCCTATTCGTTCGCCGCTGTCTGTGCGAATATTGACTCCCCGAAAATCAGGCGGTGACCCGACAATCTTTGCAATGCCGAGACTCAGCTTCTTTTTTGTTTTCGGCTCAAATCCCCATCCATCTCCATAGGTTGTGTACTGATTATCATCGTCCGCCCAGGTAATTGGCCAGTTATCGCTGCCCTTTGCTTTGCGTACAATCGATGAAGCCGACGCAAAGTCGACTTTAACAATCGTTCCGCTTTGTGGATACGGCGGGTCGATTATGGCCTCCATTACTGGGTTGAACAGATATTTCTCCAGTCCGCCCCAGAATCCTTCTTCCTTTGCAGGGTCATACAGATTTGAGCCGTTGCGAACGATAATAAGCTCGAGACTCGGTACTACCAGTAATACCTGATTGCCGGCCCCTGCCCCCGCGAAGGCGTCACGGTGTACTTTGGTCCATACACCGTCAAAATTCGTCCACCACCCCAATCCAGAGCCGGGGTTAGGATTACCCGCTGGCCGGTCAGGTAAAGGCGTGCCCGCATACTTCACTACCTCTTCGACAAACCTCGAATCGACAATCTGTTTGCCCTGCCAGTTACCTTTTCGCAGCATCAGCCGACCCACCCGCGCTACTGCGCGAGCGGTATAGCCACCACCGCCCCAGTTGGCAACAAGATTCAAGCCGTTGACTTTATAAGTTTGACCGTATCCGATAGACCATTCATCGTCCTTCACACCAATAGGCCGCATAACGCGCTCGCGCAGCAGCGTCCGAACATCGGTATGCTCTGTATCCTGTAGGCTGGCCGTGATGGCGTAGGAGAGCATCGCCATTCCGGGATTGCTGTAGGCGTACTTTGTTCCCGGCGGGAAAATTATCGGGGCATTATCGCGCGACAGAGTGAATGGGTCCGGGTCTTTCTTCCAAAATCCACCCTTCCACCCCGGCAGCTCAAAATGAGGAATCTCGTCCTGCTCGGCATCTTCAACGCCTGAAGAATGTGTCGCTAAATGACGGATAGTGATTTTTGATCTCTGCCGGTCCTCCTTCCATTCTGGAATATAGTTACAAGCCGGCTCATCTACACTGAGCCGCCCATCGTTTAGAGCAAGCATCAGAGAAACGCCGCCCACTAATGCTTTAGCAAGTGAAGCTGTGTAATGTCGCCGCTTCGGCCCCCACCCGGAAGCATACCATTCATACACGATTTTGTCATTCCTGATAATCAGGAGTGTCTTTGTGCCTTTGGTAGCAAGAGTATCCTTCGCCGCATCAAGCTTCTCGGACGACATACCCTTACTTTTTGCTGACACTGTTTCCCATTCGAAGTTTGCTTGTCCTGCAAATACGAACTGGGAAAAGCAAATGATGGCCAACAAACTTGAAATGATTCTCATTGTACTATCTTTTCTTTTGGATGTTAGCACATTAAGCTCACCAGTTCGGCCCCCCGTTGCTATACGACACTATAAGCAGATCATAAATCATCATTAGTGAATAGACAATAGTCCATAATAAATTAGTACCCCCCTGCCCTGCCGGTCTGCTCTGGTGAGATATGAAATGAGAAAGACGAGATATTAAATACGATATACAACGTATGACATACGATATACGACATACGAGATACGCAGTACGATATTAACTTTCTTTTCCTTCGGCTTTTGGTGTTTCGGCTTCGGCTGATACTTCTTCAGTTACAGCTTCTTTAGCGGGAGCTTCTTTTCGGCCGGCATGGCTCTTGCGATGAGCAATCTTCGGCAGACCCAGTAAAGATTCACCCTCAGACCATCGCTCTTCTTCTTTTAGCTTTTCGATACGTTCAGTACGTGTCAGAACGTTTCGGTGTCGGCTCAAGGCGCCTTTGATTTTTAAAGAACGATCAATAGACATTCAACATTTCTCCTAAAAAAAATTTCACTTTACTTTCTTGCCGTAGGCGTCGCTGAAAAAATTCGTGGCAAAGGTTTCAAAATTTGGAGGAGCTTTGCCTTTATATTTAGCTCCTACTTTGATAATTTCTTGCAATGCTTTATATCCGTCTGTCCCGGGCGTACGCGGGTTATCGTATCTGGTTTTTGTTTGCAAAAAGTAACTGCCGTTTTCCAACACAATTTCAGTATCAATGCCGTACTCGGCGAAATGCGCCCGCACCGGTAATAAGTCCTCTCGTGCTCCCCACTGTTGTACTACAATTACATTGTTACCAGTCGATTTCGGCTGAGTGGGTGTAACATCATCCAGCAATGTACTATCTTCAACCGGCGCAAACGGTTCCCTTATATCGGCCGTCTCCCGTTCTATCGGAGTTGTCGGCTTAATCTGCGGCGTTTCTACGGCTGTGCTGATTGCTCTCTGGTCGGTTAAATTATATTCCTGACCGAGCCTAAAGGCTGCCAGAACCAGCAGAATAAGGCCCAGAACCAACGCAACGGCGAGCTGATACGGCATTGAGAACTCGATTCTGCCAAAATTGAATTGGACAATTCTCGGTTTTCTCATCCATCGTGCTGTTGCTTTGGATGTCTCTTTATTAACGGCGGACTTACCTTCATCAAACCTTTTTGGTTGCATTTGCTCTAAGGTCCTGCCGTAGCCGGGCTTATCACGGGCCTTGCTCATCACCTCGTAAAGGGCCTTTTTTCTTTTATTCCGTACCATAGCCGAATCTGCTTAATTAAACAAAACGTTCATTAAACAGTCATTATATCGGCATAAATTCAAACAACAAGCCAATATCAGCCAAGAAATTGTCTAATTTTTTATAATATTTCAATCCGGATTTCAATGATGAATCACCAACATTTATAAGTGAGAAGTCAAACAAATACGCAGGTTAAACGGCATAGAGAAAGGACATTTACTTTTTCAAACTTGTTTTGAGAATGTTTATAAAGCTCTTTCACGCAGATGCTTACAGTGATTTGTAGGCATTTTGAAATGAGCGTTTTTTTGTGCTTTTTGTTATAATTTGCTTCAAAAGCATTGATTTCTCTTGACGGAAAGATTGCCAATATGGTATAAATAAAATTGATTGGAGTGTGGTTTTTGTCTACCAGCAGGGTAAATTCCCGTATCTTCAATTGAATTGGCTTAGTGTGAGAGCTACTACGTTAGGTAGAATTTTAGTCAAAATTAGTACTGACGAACTTTACTTTTGTTAGCACCTAAGATTAGGATTTTAAAGGAAGGAGGTAGTCTCAAATCGAAAAAAACATCCTATGAAGATGATGTAGCGAGTGTGAAAATTATTGTTGGTCGTTTTGTTTGAAGACGACGGGTGTTTTGGTGTGTGGCCAAAGCAGAATTATTTAACCTTTTTTACAAGGAGTACAATTATGTCTAAGAAGTTGTTTTATTTAGTTACTTTCGTTTTGATATTGAGCCTGGTTAGTTCAAATGTAGTCTTTGGCTCCATCGTAATAGAACGAGTGATTGCCGGAACTAATGATGATGGTGAAGCACTCGTCGAGGGCGGTGCGGATAGTCGGGGCAGCAGCGACCTTGAGATGCCGTATGAAGGTGATGGCGCGTCAGACACCCCACAAATAATAGGTTTGCGCTTTCGTGATATCCCCCTTGAGAAGGGCGAGGAAATCTCTAAGGCCTATGTGCAGTTCACGGGGGATGACCAGAAGGTTAGCGGCGCGACCGTGAATCTTATCATCAATGGCCTTCTGCAGCTCAATCCCGGTGAGTTTGGCAGCGGCGAACAATTTTACGATGACAGAGACCCCAAAACGGCTGCGGAGGTCAAGTGGAGCGATATACCGGATTGGACTATGGTCCAGGCGACACCCGAGTCAAGGACCCCGAATATCGCCTCTATCATCAACGAGATAATCAACCAGGACGGCTGGGCCAGCGGCAACGCGCTGATACTATTTATCAGGGACGACGAAACAAATCCCTCCACCGACATTAGAAGTGCTTTAGCTAATGGTGGGCCAACTGGGGCAAAGCTGCTTATAGAAATCGACGTTCCATACGCTACGGAACCGACCCCGGCTGATGGTGCCTTACTTGAGGAAACTTGGGCTACCCTTGGCTGGGTACCGGGAATGTCTGCGGTCTCGCACGATGTGTATTTTGGAGACAATTTTGTAGATGTGGAATCCGGCGCCGAGAGCGCATTCCAGGGCAACCAGGCCTCAACGATGTTTATTGCAGGATTTGCCGGATTTCCTTATCCGGAAGGTCTTGTGCCGGGCACGACATATTACTGGCGGATTGACGAGGTTGAAGCAGACGGTACTGTGGTCACAGGTGAAGTTTGGAGCTTTATGGTTCCATCCAAGACTGCCTACAATCCCAAACCGGGTGATGGTAGAAAGTATATAGATCCGGATGTGGAGCTTAGCTGGACACCAGGTTACGGTGCGAAATTACACACTGTTTACTTCGGCGAGAGTTTTGACGAGGTGAATAATGCCGCTGAGGGCCAGGCTCAGGCATCTCTAACCTATAGTCCCGGCACACTCGAAACGGACAAGACTTACTACTGGCGGGTCGATGAGTTCGATGTTGTTACAACGCATAAAGGCGATGTCTGGAAATTCACGACCCTACCCGTTATCACCATTACCGACCCGAACCTTATCGGCTGGTGGACGTTTGATGCAAGTAGCGGCAAAACTGCCGTCGATTTTTCCGGCTACGGCAATGATGGCATACTGGGAGGTGACGCTCAATGGGTAGATGGTGTCATAGGCGGCGCGCTGAAGTTGAGTGGGGGCGATTACGTTACAATTGACGGTGTAGTCGATGACATAACAAACGCCAATATTACGCTCAGTGCATGGATCAAAACCACGCAAGGGGGAGAGGGCAATGTGTTTGCATGTAATGATAGTGGTTCCAGTCACCCTTTAATGTTTGGTGTTCTAAGTGGGAATCCGTTTGTGTATGATGGTGGCGAGACAGAATTCCCCCCTGTCGTCAATGACGACCAGTGGCATATGATAACGTATGTCAGGAGCGGGTCAAGAGGATATATATACGTCGATGGAGTTCAGCATGGCAGGTATACAGCCGCCTTCGATTTGTCCGGGGTAACACGATGGTCAATAGGGCAGGAGTGGGACGACTCTTCACCAAGTGACTTTTATGTTGGCGCGGTGGACGATGTCCGCTTCTACAAGGTGCCGCTGACGGCCGAGCAGGTTAAGGTGCTTATGAGAGGCGACCCGTTACTTGCCTGGAATCCGAACCCGGCTAATAACTCAACAGTGGATATCGACGAGGCGAAGCAGCCCCTCAACTGGTCGGCGGGAGATGCGGCATCTGAGCACGATGTGTACTTCGGCACTGATAAAGACGCTGTAGATAAAGCCGATGCATCCGATACGACCGGTATATATCGAGGCAGACAGGGTACTACCAGTTACAATATCCCCGAAAGTCTTGAATGGGGCGGCGGGCCTTACTACTGGCGAATCGACGAAAATAATACCGACAGTACTATTAGCACAGGCAAAACCTGGAGTTTTTCAGTAGCTGATTATCTTATCGTTGACGATTTTGAGGACTACGACACCGGCGAAAACCAGATATGGTACGCCTGGGAAGATGGTCTTGGCTACGGCATTCCGGGTACTCCGCCCTACTCTGCCGGCAACGGGACCGGCTCTGCTGTCGGCGACGAAACCACCTATTCTTATACTGAGGAGACTATTGTTCATGGCGGCAACCAGGCGATGCCTATCTACTATGACAACAACCAGCAGGGCAAGCTAAAGTATTCAGAAGTGGAGAAGACGTTGAGTTCTGGACGAGACTGGACCAGGGAAGGTGTTGGAGTACTAACGATTTGGTTCCACGGTGTTGCGTCTAATGGTGCTGAGTCCTTGTATGTTGTTCTCAATGGCAATGCGGTAGTAACTCATGATAATCCAAATGCCGCACAGGTAGAAACCTGGACTCAATGGAATATCGACCTGCAGGGGTTTGCCGACCAGGGCGTGAACCTGGCCAATGTCAATACGATTGCTATTGGTCTTGGTAACAAGAAGAATCCTTTAGCCGGTGGTTCAGGTACGATTTACATCGATGATATTCGGCTGTACCGGCCGGCTCCATAACCAGAAGCATCGAAAGCTATAAGTGGCAATTGATTGTTTGTAGTGAGTGTGAGAATTATTATTGGCCGTTTTGTTTGAAGTTGCTTGCACCACCCTTGTCTGCTGCCTGCACCTGCGGTTGCGCAGGCACAGGTGTCGCAGACAACAAAGGGGTAAAGCAGGCACAGGTGTTTGTTACAAACGACGGGTATTTTGGTGTGTGGCCAAAGCATAATTATTTAACTTTTTTGCAAGGAGGACTATTATGTCTAAGAAATTGATTTGCTTGGTTACTTTCGTTTTGGTGTTGAGCCTGGCCAGCTCAAATGTGGTCTTTGGCGGCATTAAGTGGGAGGTCGGAATCATTAGCGGCAGTGATGCTGTTGAAGAGGGTGACCCTGGCGGCAATATGGACACGGCCAGCAGCGACCTGGAGATGCCATATGAAGACACGGGCCAGGGCAATAAGCAAGTAATAGGTTTGCGTTTTTTGAATGTAGATATTCCGAAAGGCACCGACATTGTTGACGCGTATATTGAGTTCACAGTAGATGAAACAAAAGGCGGCTCAGAGCCCGTCAGTCTTCTCATCGAAGGTGAGCTGACGCCTGATGCTGCTGCTATTAGTTCCAGTGCGAAAGACGTAACCAACAGGACCAGAACGACAGCAAAGGTTGTGTGGGATCCCGTCAACTGGACTTCACCAGGTGCAAAAGACCAGACCTCGAATATCGCTTCTGTCATCCAGGAGATAATCAACCAAGACGATTGGGCTGCAGGCAATGCCCTAGTACTTATAATTAGTGACAATCCGGACAATCCTTCAACAGGCCTTCGATGTGCCGTCAGTGGATCTGGGGCTAGTGCGCCTTGGCTGCATATAGAATTTGGGAGTGAATATGCTACGGAACCGATGCCGGCTGATGGTTCTGTACATGAGGATACATGGGTGAATCTTGGCTGGTCACCGGGAAGTAATGCGGTCTCTCGCGATGTTTATTTTGGGGAAAATTTTGACGATGTGGCGGCCGGCACCGATGATACATTCCGGGGCAACCAGGCCTCGACAATGTTTGTTGCCGGCTTTGCCGGATTTCCTTATCCGGACGGTCTTGTTCCAGGCACGACATATTACTGGCGGATCGACGAGGTTGATGCCGACGGAACTACCTGGAAAGGTGGAGCTTCTTCATCAAATCCCAACGGCGGTGAGGTGTGGAGCTTTATGATTCAACCCAGAAAGGCCTATAATCCCACTCCAGCTTACAGTTCTACGTTTATTACTCCTGATGTGGAGCTAAGCTGGATAGCAGGTTACGGAGCAAAATTACATACCGTATTTTTCGGTGATAATTTTGACGATGTTAACAATGCCACTGAAGGCCTCTCACAGGGAATCACAACCTATACTCCCGGCACACTCGAAATGAACAAGACTTACTACTGGCGGGTAGATGAGTTTGATGGCGCCATAACGCATAAAGGCGAGGTCTGGAGCTTTACCACAACTCTGCCCGGTTTGGGTATCATCATAAATGAGCGCTGGGATAATATCGGCAGTTTAGAGGAACTCAAGAGTAGCTTTAGGTACCCGGACAGCCCTGACGCGACTGAGGAGTTAACGAGTTTTTCATGGGACCGGGATCTCGAAAGTTATGCTGCCCGGATACATGGTTGGCTTTACGCGCCGACCACGGGCGAATATACTTTCTGGCTCAATGCTGACAACAACGGCGAATTATGGCTGAGCACTGATGATGACCCGAGTAACATGAGGCTGATAGCTCAAGAGAGCACCTGGTCGGGCCTTAACACCTGGGAAATTGGTGAGGAGCAGTCCGAACCAATTCTGCTACTGGCCCGCAACAAATACTACATCTCGGCTATGTGGCAGGAAGATAGCGGCGACGACCACTGTCAGGTGGCCTGGGCAGGCCCTGGCATACCGGGACCCACGATCATTCCCGGCACGAATTTAGCTGTCTTTAAGCCCGTTCAAGCCTATGGCGCGAAACCGAGTAATCAAGCCGCCGATGTGAAGCAGACCGTAACTCTTAGCTGGAAGCCGGGCGACTATGCCGTTTCACACGAGGTTTATTTCGGCACTGATGAAGAGGTTGTGAAGAATGCTAATACAGGTTCGCCTGAATACAAAGGCACCAGGGACCTTGGTTCCCAGAGCTATGACCCCGGAAAGCTTGAGTGGGATACCGCCTACTATTGGCGTGTCGATGAGGTCAATAACGCCAATCCAGACAGTCCGTGGACAGGCATCCTCTGGAGCTTTACGACCGCTAACTTCCTTATCGTGGACGACTTTGAATCTTACAACGACCTTGACCCCTCCGACCCCGAGAGCAACAGGATATTTAATGTGTGGATAGACGGATACGAAGACCCGACAAATGGCTCTCTCGTTGGTTATGACAATCCTCCTTTTGCCGAACAAACTATCGTTCATAGTGGTAACCAATCGATGCCATTATTCTACGACAACGGCGTTGGTTACTCTGAGGCGACATTGACATTGACTTATCCGCGTGACTGGACCGAGAAAGGTGTCAAAACGCTGACGATCTGGTTCAGAGGCATTTCGGCTAACGCTGCTGAGACGTTGTATGTTGCTCTCAATGGCAATGCGATTGTTACTAATGATAATCCTGATGCAGCACAGATAACTACTTGGACGGAATGGACTATCGACCTGCAGGCGTTTGCAGACCAGGGCGTGAACCTGGCTAACGTCAATACAATTTCTCTTGGATTAGGTGATAAGAACAATCCACAGGCTGGTAGTTCAGGTACTATGTACTTCGATGATATTCGACTGTATCCTCGGGCACAATAAGCAGTGTGGTTGAGGTCAGTCCTGTTGCTTTTGCCGTATGGCATCTGCTGCAAGGCATTCTGTAGACTTCGGATCGCGAAGTAAGATATGTGGGGAATGCCTGATATAGCAGATTAGCATCAATTCGGGGCTTATATCGAATGATTCGGTATAGGCCCATTCTTTAAATGTTAAGGGATCTATAAAAAATGCCGCTTTGAAAAGCGGCCTTTTTACTCTCCGGTAAGAACAACCTCAAACAAATTTTATAGTTCGGCCTTTGGTTCTGTTAATAACACGAAGCTCAGAAGCCGTTAGTTTCCTCGTGCTCGCCGTTGTCACCACTTCGTGGATGAGCGTTTTCATAGACATCTTTGAGCTTTGTTGTCGTAAGATGCGTGTAAACCTGTGTCGTTGACAGCGACTGATGGCCGAGCAGCTCCTGGACACTTCTTAGGTCCGCACCGTTGTTTAACATATGCGTTGCAAAACTGTGACGCAGGGTATGTGGACTGATGGCCGGGTCCAGTCCTGCCATCTTAAGATATTTGTCCATCTTGCGGCGGACGCTGCGGGTGCTGAGCCGTTTGCCGTGTTTGTTGACGAATAAAACTCTGGAATCAAAATTGCCGTTATTTTGTGCCCGTTTATTCCTGAACTCCATATAATGCTGAATGACCTGCAAGGCGGATGAGCCGATAGGTGCGATTCTTTCCTTTTTGCCTTTGCCTCTGATATGAACGATCTCGCCCAGGAAGTCTATATCGTCCATATTTAGCGCTACAAGCTCGCTGACTCTTATGCCGGTGCTGTAAAGCGTCTCCAGAATGGCTCTGTCTCTGGCACCGAGCCAGTTATCCTGTGGTGGCGTTTCGAGTAATTTCTTTACTTCTTCATACTCAAGAAATCGCGGCAGCTTCTTGTCCTGTTTTGGAGTTCTGACAGCTACGACCGGATTGGAGGTGACCTGGTTTCTTTTAACGAGGAACTTGTAAAAGCTCCGCAGCGTAGCCAGTTTGCGGGCTATGGTCGCTTTGGAATACTGCTTCTCATTTAGAAAAGCAAGATAAGCTCTGACAACGTCTGTCCCTGCTGAAAGAAGTAACTGGTCAACTTTCAGATTAACGTGTGTTGCCACAGCCGTAGCCAAACTGTCGTGCTCCTGAGCCGGTGAAACCAGCTCGGCATGCGGCGGGCCGCCATCAGAAGAACCAATCAGAAACTCACCAAACTGGGTCAGGTCGGCGCTATAACATTTGGCTGTGTGCTCGGAGAAACGCCTTTCAAATCTCAGGTAATCTAAAAACTTTTGGACTGTTGTACTTTCTTCCATAATCTACCTATCTGTTTAATCTTTTGGGGGGTTTTCTTAACTTTCTAAAATCACAATTGCGTTCATTTCTATCTTGACAAATTCTTTCCGGATTAGTTCGTATGAATTTGGGCATCTGTATTTTCGCCTTCGCCTAAGAGCTCGTCTGCCTGGCCAATTAGCGACTGTGTCAGCTTGAAACTCAGCACGGCTGCATCAAACCAATCGAAATCTGTCTGCTTATCTTTTGCCTGCTCAATCAGAGCATCCAAAAGTTCGTCTTCGGCGCCGTTCTCGTAACGAAATATAAACTTCTCTATCCCCTTGTTCAAAACCAGTTGTCGCTTCATTTTTTTCATCATTACAGGCGTTTCTAACTTTAGGCAAAATCGATTGACAAATATAGTCCGTTAAGTATTGCTATAAACACCTACACCTGTTATCGGCCTAAAAGCAGCTTACTAAAGCCCAAACTTTAATTTTCTTCAATAAATGTGATAAAATCGACACTGTGAAAAACGCTACAACGCTTTTATCGGCCAATAAGACCTTTAGCTTTACAAAAATGAATGTGAATATTGCCGGATTGAGGCTAAATTTAGATATATTTTGTATTGTCTGACCGCTGGGAAGTGGAGGGTTTTGCTCTTAATTGACCTTGAAGAAGATTCTTCCGTTTTTTTTCTCGGAGTGAATAATCCCCTTGTGTTGAAGGCTGGTGACATATTTCAACGCTTCATTACGACCGATGCCCAGGCCTGAGCATATGTCATCTAGCGAGCAAGGCCTGCGTTTCAGTATTGATAATACATCTTCGGCTTTATTTTCAAGGCCCCTGCCGTGGTGGCTCAGTGAAAGATCAGCTATGACCTCACGCTTCGGGCCCAGGCGTGCAGCTATAGCCTGCAGCTTTTCGGCATCCGGTCTCTTGATGTCGGCCTCAGCCGTGGGTCGCACGGCCGTATTAAGCTGGACTTTGTCGGGACGAATGAGTTCAATAGCATCCCTGATTTTTGCAATTTGCTCGGCATCGGTATTTAGACCCTCGACGAAAAACACTTCAAGCCATATCCGGCCGGCAAATTCTTCTCTGAATGCGCATAATCCCGAAATCAGGTTTTCGATACTAATATCGTTGTGTGGCTGATTTATTCTCTGGAAAGTCTGTTCATCACCGGCGTCCAATGAGGGCATCACTACATCAGCCTTCGCGCAATCTGCCCGTACATCTTCTTTGTACAGCAGTGTGCCGTTGGTTAATATAGCCACGGGAATCTCGGTAATTTTTTTTATGCCGTCTATCAGTTCGCCGAGCCGTAAGTTCAACGTTGGCTCACCGGAACCTGCGATAGTGATAAAATCAGCTTCCAGGCCTTCGGCCAGAGTTTCTCTTAGCTCGGCCAGGATAGGCTCGATGGGTCCATAGTCCTTTCGCTCTATAGTCCTGTCGGTGGTTTTGCCGAGCTGGCAATAGACACAGTCGAGGGTGCAGACCTTGAACGGCACGATATCAACGCCGTAACTTCGTCCCAGCCTTCGCGAAGGCACCGGCCCATAGAAATATTTTTTCTCACCAGCCACTTTTTTACCCGCGTATGACCTCAAATATTTCTTTGCAGGTTTTCAGCAAATCTTCGAGCCAGTCAATCGGCATAATGCAGGCGGCGTCTGATTTTGACTTTTCCGGCGCGGTATGGACTTCGATAAAAAGGCCATTGGCGCCGGCTGCGATTGCCGCTTTTGCAAGTATGGGGGCCATTTCCCGTCGGCCTGCGCTGGCGTTGCCGAGTCCCCCGGGCTGCTGTGTGCTGTGGGTGGCATCGAAAACAACCGGATAACCCAGATTCTTCATCTGCTCAATGGCTGTCATATCATTAACCAGTCGATTGTAGCCGAAAAATGTGCCCCGTTCTGTAAGAGTTATTTTTTCGTTGTTACAGGCGCGAATCTTCTCGACCACATTTTTCATCTCAGCGGGAGAGAGGAATTGGCCTTTCTTTACGTTTACCGGTTTGCCTGTTCGTGCACAGGCACAAAGCAAATCAGTTTGTCTGCATAGAAAAGCAGGCACCTGGAGACAATCCACAATCTCGCTGGCCACAGCGGCCTGAGCCGGCTCGTGGACATCGGTCATAACAGGCAAGTTGGTCTGGTGACGGACCGCTTCGAGAATCTCCAAACCCTTCTCAATGCCCGGCCCACGAAAGCTATGTATACTGGAGCGATTTGCCTTGTCGAAACTGGCTTTGAAAATTATTCCAACTTTCGTCTTTGCACCAATATCGGCGAGTCTATTCGCAATATCCAGACAGCAGTCTTCACTTTCAATAACGCAAGGTCCTGCCATTACGAATAAGGGCATATCTAAACCAATCTTAATGTCACCGATTCTGAAATTCATTTTACTTATACATTGCGATATAGTGCCTAAAGTGACACATAAGTTTCAATTTGAGGCGAAGCCGAAGGATCTGGCCAACGAAAAAGAGATTCTTCACTTTGCTGCGCTGCGTTCAGAATGACAGCAAAGCTGTCATTTTAGGTATTTTAAATTATCCTATTGCTCTGATAATTCTTGTTCTTATGCCTGCCGGTTTTGCGCCTTCGGGCACTATACAATTGACGGCCTGTGGTATCACCTTAATTTGTACGGGCAAGGCCGGCCCAGGGTCGCCGTCAATTTCAGTCATTATTGAACCAGTGTCGGAGCTTACAAGAATGTTTTTGCCCTGTCGATAAATAACATCGCCGGTATCGGCATGGTGTTTTAGGACAGTCATCACTGAGTGCTTGACCAGGTGAAGCTGAGACGCACATTTATAAACGCACACGTCCAGCAAACCATCGCCGAAATCGGCATAGTGCAATACCTGCAGCCCCACAGCATATCTTGAAATGTTTCCAACAAAAACCAAACCGGGGCCGTCGAAAATCTCTTCTCCGTCGACCTCTACTTTCATAGGGTCAAATTTGTAGTTCCAGAACGTTCGCCATATCGGCCAGAAGTAATCGAAGTGGTTTATATGTCCGGCTCGCTGCTCGCTGACCCGTTTGACCACTTCGCCATCAAAACCAAAACCGGCTATAGAAGTAAAACATTTCCCATTTGCGCTTCCTAAGTCCAGAGGCCGAATGTATTCTGCTTCAAATGTTCTTATTATTGTTTTTAGTTTTTCATCAAAACCTAATTCATTTGCCAGCAGATTTTCCGTTCCATGGGGTACTATCAGCAAATGCTTGTCACTGCCTTCCAGGCCGTGGGCAACCTCTCTGACGGTACCGTCACCGCCGACAACGACGACCATTGCACAGTCGTAATCAATCGCAGCATCGGTGGCCAATTCGCAGGCATTTTCCAAAGAAGTTGTAAGACTAACTCTGACCTCGAATCCCCTTTTGACGAGGTATCGCTCAAATCGGCGTCCGGTCAATTTACTGCCGGTGGCGCCGGACTTGGGATTTACGATAGAAGCAATGTAACCATCATCCGGCTTCATAATTGCGGCTCTGAGCTTTCATAATAAATTGCCTTGTCTTTCTTGCCAATCTGTTGGAGTTGCTCCTTCATCAAAAACGCATAGCTTTTCGCGATATGCGGCAAATCAGTCAGTCCCAAACTCTTTTGCAGAGTGGCTATTTTTTCTTCATCGGGTCCTTCTATTTCCACAAAATCACCTAACAGCGGCAACCGGTCCAGAGCAACTTTGCAATCACCAAGCTGCCAAAGGCGACGCTTTTTTTCAACGACCGAAACCTGTTCGTACCCTAACGCCGAAAGCAGCTTGTGGACTGAATCGGTATCCTTGATTTCGAGCTCTATCTCCTGCCTTCTTTTGAAGTTGCTTTTTTCTTTGGCGCCTTTGTAAGTCAAAAAAAAGCTCCCGTTCTTTCCAACCATCTGCTTGCGTAATCGAAGACATCTGTCGCTTTTGGTCAGTGTTGAATTTATATCATCAAAAAAGCAATCAATCTGTATCTGCTCTGCTTGGAACTCAGCGCCGAGGTCGGTCAGCTTATGCTCTATTTCCTCCAGTGAATCGACCTTTAGCTTTGCTTCGATTTCTGTGCACATAAATACATTAGCTTAAATAAAAACGCTATACTCTATTGTCATTCCTGTGAAAACAGGAATCCAGAAAAGTTGCGATGTGGATTCCCGCTTACGCGGGAATGACATAATGCTATATAACTATATTTACCAGTCGCGATTTAATGACAATAATTTTCTTAGGCTCTTTGCCGGCCAGGGCAGCGATTACCTTTTCACAAGTCAGCGCCTTTTGCTTTATTTGCTCTTCGTCTGCATCGGCGGGAACAACGATTCTTTCCTTTATTTTGCCGTTGACCTGCACCGCCAACTCAATTTCCTTTTCCTTGATGAGTTCCTTGTCATATTCTGGCCAGGGCTCGTAGGCCAGGCTGTCAGTATGGCCCAGCTTTTCCCAGAGTTCTTCAGCGATATGAGGTGCAAGCGGAGCGAGAATCAAAACGAATTTTTCCATTACGGACAGGGGCTTGATTTCCTTCTTGTTTAAGTGATTTATAAAAATCATCATCGCACTTATAGCTGTATTGAAGTTGAACGTCTCGATATCCTCACCAACCTTTTTTATCGTCTGGTTTAACAGCCGTAACGTCTCTTCATCTGCTTCGGCTTCCTTTACCTGTTCGGCAAGCTCACCCATATCTTCATCGATTGTCACCCGCCAGGCCCGCTGCAAAAAACGATGCACGCCTTCAACGCCCTGCATACTCCAGGGCTTGATTGCCTCAAGAGGCCCCATAAACATCTCGTACAGCCGCATCGAATCGGCACCGTAGTCGGTAATGACCTTATCCGGATTGACTACATTGCCGCGGGATTTGCTCATCTTCTGGCCGTCTTCACCTAAAATCATTCCCTGATTGACCAGCTTCTTGAACGGCTCTTTAGAGCTGACATAACCCAGGTCGTAAAGAAGTTTGTGCCAGAACCGCGCATACAACAGGTGCAGGACCGCATGCTCGGCACCGCCGATGTACAAGTCAACCCCCCCGTTAGCCATCCAGTATTTTTCTTTTTCCGGGTCCCAGCCTCGCTGATTATTATGAGGGTCGAGATACCTGAGATAATACCAGCAACTGCCGGCCCATTGTGGCATTGTGTTTGTTTCACGTTTGACTTTTGAGCCATCGGGCAGCGTTACGTTTATCCACTCGTCAATATTAGCTAATGGTGACTCACCTGTCCCCAAAGGTTTGTAGTTTTCCACCGCCGGAAGCTCCAGGGGCAAATCTTCTTCCGAAAGCCCGATGACGCGGCCATCTTCGGTATGCAAAATCGGAAACGGCTCACCCCAGTAACGCTGCCTGCTGAAAAGCCAGTCACGCAGCTTATAATTTATAGCTTTTTTCCCCTTACCTTTTTGTGCGAGCCAATCTATAATTTGCTCTTTGAATTCCGGCGTGCTTAATCCATTGAACTGCCCACTGTTAATCGCCCTGCCGTCGCCGATAAAGCACAACTTGCCCTGCTTGACCAGTTCGGCTTGTTCGCTGTCCTGCGGCTCTACGACCGGAACAATCGGTAGCTCGAACTTTTTAGCGAATTCAAAATCCCTTTCATCGTGGGCGGGTACCGCCATAATCGCCCCTGTCCCGTAGCTAATCAAAACATAATCGCTTATCCAGATAGGAATCCTTTCGCCGTTGACAGGATTTATCGCATAAGCACCGGTAAAAACACCGGTTTTCTCTTTGGCTAAATCCGTCCGATCCAAATCGCTTTTCCGGGCCGCCCGCTCGCGATATACTTTCACCGCCTCTTTCCGGTCCTCGGTTGTAATCATATCCACAATCTCAAGCTCAGGTGCAAATACCATGTAAGTAGCACCAAAGAGAGTATCCGGCCGGGTTGTAAATACCCAAAGCTCCCAGTCGCAACCTATTATTTCAAATCGAACTTCAGCACCGATGCTTTTACCTATCCAGTCCTGTTGCAGTTTTTTTATCGATTCTGGCCAATCTACCTCAGATAAATCTTCGAGTAACCTTTCGGCGTACTTTGTGATTCTGAGCATCCATTGTCGCATCGGTTTTCTGAATACTGGATGGCCACCTCGTTCACTAAGGCCACCTACAACCTCCTCGTTTGCTAAAACTGTCCCAAGCGCCGGACACCAGTTGACCAGCACCTCATCTTCGAAAGCAAGGCGATGCTCATCTATGTATTGTCGTTTTGTTTCTTCACTCATACCTTTCGGAATGCGCAACTCACCAATCGGCTTGGCCTTTTGTTCGGTCTCGTCAAAAAAACTGTTAAAGAATTTCAGGAAAATCCACTGTGTCCACTTATAATAATTCGGGTCGGTAGTGTTAACCTCCCTGTCCCAGTCATAGCTGAAACCGAGGGACTTGATTTGATTGCGGATGTTATCCACGTTCTTTTGCGTAGTTTCCTTGGGGGGTGTTCCGGTCTGAACGGCGTACTGTTCAGCCGGCAAGCCGAATGCATCCCAGCCCATAGGATGCAGAACATTGAAGCCTTTCATTCGTTTATACCGGGCTACTATATCGCTTGCGGTATAACCTTCCGGATGACCGACGTGCAGACCCTGACCGCTGGGGTAGGGAAACATATCAAGCACATAATATTTGTCCCTGGAATTATCACAGTCTTGCGCTTTGAACGTTTTGTGCTCCGTCCAGAAGTGCTGCCACTTCTTTTCAATTTCGCCGAATTTATAAAGTCCCTTCTTCGAACACATCTGTTTTTACTGCTCCTTATCAATGCAGAAAACAATTCTTTGTTACACAATAAAATAAATATCGGGTAAAATCCACTAAGAAACTATCTCAAAACACAATTTGTCATTCTGAGCGCAAAAAGCCTTTAGCCCTGAGCGAAGCCTAAGAATCTCTTATTTATGCCGGCCAGACCCTTCGCTGTACTCAGAGCCTGTCCTGAACTGGTCGAAGGGGTGACAGTTTTGAGATAGTTTATAAAATCCATCGTCTATCGGCAGCGTTAAAAATTTTGATTTTTATTTCGATATTATGAACAAACAGGCTTTTTGGCTTGCTATGCACGTAGTACATTTCGTTAATGAAAAGTACTACGTACTACAATCTTTCAACTCCTTGTTTTTTATGCGTGTTTTTTGTTATGACTTATTGTAATATCATTATTTACAAGAAGTTATGAGACATTTTTACAGAAAGAACTTTTTGGTTGCGGCCAAGGGCGAAGCCCGAGGCTGCACCGGGCATCTTGGGTTTCAATTAGATATATCAAATAAATGCCAATCGTAAAAAGTAAGCATTCTCGATGTCGGCGGTTTAATGAGATGACTGCTTGTCCGTGTGGAGCCGGGGATTTAATGCTCCCACATTCCGTCCGGACGGACGTGGAGCACTTCGGTGTCACGATAAAATTTCAAGGTCGCAATAGTATAATCGACCAGAGATCGCGTGGCGGCATTCTGGGCGTCAAATAAGTCGTTCTGGGCGCTGAGCACACGGCGACTGCTTGCTCGGCCATATTGAAGCAGTAGAAAGGTATTTTTGAAGCGTTTCTCAGCCAGTATAAGGCTCTCTGACTGCACTTTATAGCGTTCAGCCGCTTCGGAAAGGTCACGGTAGGCCCGGCGCACCTGGAGCCTGACCATATCAGCGGCCTGGTCGTACTCTCGCTGTCGTTGGTTCAATGTTATCAGAGCTTTGCGATAAACGTGCTGTTCGGGCACCCGGTCCAGAGGTAAGTCAAGTTCAAAACCAACGTCAAAGTCCCCTCTCAACCATCCCAACGTCTGGCGATTGGCTCGTCTTGCTGAAATAGCGTTAGCACTGCGAACCAGGTTTAACTCGGCACGTAGGCTGTCGGCGGCAACAAAAACTTTACGCTGAGCATCGATGACGGCATCAGCATTGTTGGCCAGGTCGAGACGCCGAAGCAAGGCGGTTTCGATGACCTCTGCCTCAGCAAAATCAGGCTCAACTCTCTCCGCGGCCCTTAAAGCTTCAAGCTCACCCTCGTCTAATTCGAATTCTGCCGTCGTGCGTAAACTCAGAGTTATCTTGAATTCATCAAGTGCCTGTTTATATTCTTTTTCTGCCTGAATACAGGTATCTAATGCTCGCATCTTATCCTGGCGAACCCGGTCCAGCTCGAACTGAGGCACACGTCCTGCATTAGCTAATTTTTCCACCCGCTCATAGACCCTGTCCAGGGTATTGTAATTTCTATACGCATTTTTTACCGAATCAAGCTGTTGTAAAACTCCATAATATTGACTGATGATTGAGACCACGAATGTTTTACGGAACCGGTTAAACAAACGCACCTGATACAGCGTGTCACGTTCAGCTTGAGTTAGGTTTTCCAGGACGACTCTACGGTCGCTGCCGCGAAGCAAAGGTTGTGTTACGGTTATGTTTAAGAGCGAAGCCAGGCCGCCCCGCAGATTACCGGTAAATACCTCGGCCCAAGCGGCAGCAAGATTTGCGCTGATTCTGGTTCCTTTGTCTAACAATTGGTTGAAACCGAAGTTAGCTTCGATGCCCAAAACCGAATCATTGCGGTCCGACGAATATCCAATCCCTGCCCCACCGAAGAACTGCCTTTCAAACTCGTGACGGGTCAGCCGCAGGTCCAGGGCTTTGATGTAAAGCGCTTCTTTTTGGGTTTGATATTCACGATTGTGAGCCGTCGCAAGCGCAACGGCCTGTGAGAGGGTCAGGATGCCGGAAGCAGGGACTGCTTTTTCAATTTGGATGTCGTTGGGCGAGGGCGCAGTGTCACTGACTTTGTAGTTAACTTTGGTGCCGAAGTCTTTCCGCCATTTTTCGTCGATGATGTTATAGACTTTTTCGTCAGCTTCCTTTTTATAGTTATGCTGAGCGCACCCGGCCAAACTACACAAACAGACAAGGCCGCATATAATCAAATAAGCTAACTGTCTGGTAAAATTATTGCAAATCATATATGTAGCGTCTGTTATTAGTAGTTGTCACTATGATTGTCATTCCGAGCGCAGCCGAAGGCGGAGTCGAGGAATCTGCTAAAAAGCTTTTTTAATAGACCCCTTGACTTCGCTCGGGGTGACGTTTGGGATATTTTGTTAATAGTTATTAGTTTTTTCAACAATACAGGTATCAATAACTTTCGTTTTGTTCCATATATTCACCTTCGGCTTTGAAGTCTTATCTACAGTCTGCGTATCCCGACCACCTCACCTATTATCAGCTTCATTTGAGGTGGAGCTTTCACCAGAAACGGTCGTCCCCACTCGGGTACGTTTGGATTTCGCCACAGCCGTGCCGGTAATTGTTCAACGACCGGCCCGATATATATTATCTGGGAACGTGCAATCTCAATCTTTTTTGGCTCGCTCTTTTTGACGAGTTCTACAACCATTCCTTTTTGAATTTGATTCACCCGGTCTTCGACGGCGTAGGCGATGATTTCGGTCGGCTTAACCTCTGCTATTGTGAGTATCGACTCACCTGCTAAAACAGCTTCTCCAGGCCAATGCTGTATCTGGCTGACCACACCGTCAATTGGAGCCGTTAGCTTTAATGATTCTCGTGGCACTAATGCCTCAATTTGCACTAATAATTCGTCCATCCGACGTTCCTGAATCTTTATTGCTTTGCGGATAACATCAAGAGCATCCTCCACTGAGGGATGGTGTGGTTCGTATTGGGCATATTCGTCCCAACGCTGCTGAGTTTGTTTGAGAGCGGCTTTCGCCTGCTCCAGTAGTTGCTCATTTTCCTCAATCTTTGTCGCCAGAGTCTCGTATTGGACATTTGCTTTCTGCAGTTCGTAAGGCGCAACAGCCTCCTGTGCCAGGAGCTCCTGTACGGTTTGTACTTCCAGGGCCAGGTCTTCTAACATTATTTTGTCGGTTTCAATTTGTGCTCTTAATCTTAATATCTCAAGTCTGGCGTTTTCCACATCAACTGAGAATCTTCTACTGTCGCTGAGACGAGTGTTTTCTCGGTCGGCTTTTTCAGCGAGCAGGTCGTCCTGAGTCGGGACTAATTGCGCCGTCAGGTGTTCTATTTCCGCTAAAATAACCGACAATTGTGCCTGCAACTGAGCCCGTGGTTGTTCATTATCGACTATAGTATCAACCACAGCCACCGGTTGTCCCAGGCTGACTTGCTCAAACAATTGAACAGGTACGCTTTTCAACCGTCCCGTGCAGTTGGCTGCTATCTGTCGCACCTGCCCCTGGGCTATGCCTAAGACTTCAAAACGTTGTAAGCGACGAGTGAAAAGTCCGACCACAGCAGCGAGAACACATAGCCAAACCAGGATAGGCAGGATGTGCCGACGTAAACGAGAGAGATAACTTATCAGGCTTATCATTTTCATACGCGGCTTAGACCTCCAGCAACCGTTCCTGCATTGTCAGACTAATATTCTCGAGGCCTTCGATTTGTTGCAGCTCGGACAACATCTGTTGGTTTTTTGCGGCATTTCTTATCATCAACTGATAGGCGTATTCAACATCGGCAGTGTCAAAGCCGCCGGATTGGGCCGAGATAAGGGTGAAACTGCCGCAGAAACGTTTAAGGATAGCGGAGATTGGGCTATCAGGCCCAATATGGCCCCTGAAACTAAACCGCAAAAAGCCGTTGTGCGGCTGATGAGTACCGAAGCCGGTCAGATGCAAATATATTGCTATTAAACTCAGAATAACGGTTCCGACAATGGCGACTGCATAGCGCTGAGAGCCTGCTGCCATGCCCACAACTAGTGAACAAAAAATGAAGGCTATGTCTCTGGTGTCTTTGATGATGTTACGAAAACGTATAATCGCTAAAGCACCCATCAGCCCAACAGCGGTGATGATACTGGTACCGATGACAGCCATAACCATTGCCACGACGACGGTGATTAGAACCAGTGATTGGACAAAGGATTTTGAATAAGACAGACCGCTATGAGTGAAGTAGTAGACCCAGGCCAGGACCTGTCCGAGAACAAAGGCAAGCAGCAGTGACAGGAGAACCGCCTCGGGTGTAAAAACCCCCCCTGCTGAAGGTGTATCTTCCAATATTTGCCAAATTCTATCCATAATTATCACACGACTAACTGGGGTGCACAAAACTTTAACAAACAGGATTCTTTAATTGAAGAAGCATACTTTGAAATTGATTGCTGCCGCAAGTTGAAACACTTGACCATCCGGCTCAGCCAAACAGGGTAATGGCCGGTAAACTTGACTTCCAAAATAACTCCTCCCAAAGTAAAAGAATTACGTTGCCAGGCCCCACCGGTAAGCCTGACTTCGGGCAAACTGGTAACATGGTAAGCAAGCTCTCGGTCGAAGGTTACTCTTACTCTGTTTTCCAAACCGCCTTCGTATGCCTGCCGAGTGTAACGAACTAACACCGCAGGCCTGGCTCTGATGTTGTTCATATAGAACTGGAATTGATTGATTGTCTCGGTGTCGGCCGTATAATTCTGCGGCGGCAGAGGAAAGCCTGCAAGCAAAGTTGGCACATCGCGATCCATAATCCTTGCCCGGCTTTTCATAATAATTGTGTTTATCCGGCGCTTGATCTCAAGAAAGCGAGGATAATCCGGTTCGTCGGTGTAACTGCGGATTCGCAGCTTGAAGCGATTTTTATGTCCTCCGAGGCTCTCTCTGCAGAGCTGCAGGTCACCCGAATCCAGATAAAGACTCACAATCGGATAATCACCGCTTCGATGTAATTTACAGTACCTGTCCAGTTGTATATAGGGCTTAATAAACTGGATTATCGCCTCGGCCTTTGACTCACTAATGTGATATTTCAACTCGTGGCGGCACCTGAGAGTACGGTCGGTCAGCTTATCCGGCATTTTTGCCGTGCTCGCTTTGCCTTTGCGGTAGCGGGAGATGGTATTCCCCCTGTTAGAAGGGGTCTTCGACTGCCCGGAAGTCTGCTTTAATGATTTACCCTCAAACATAACGACCTTCGTTACGCCTGTAAGAAGCGTATGTATCCATATCAAACCACTTAGTATTGAAGGATGTGGAAATTGTTAACTTTATTTATTTCGAGCACTTACGGCTTGAGACATTTGTTGACGTACACAGACCGCACTCGACGATGCACAAAGCCGGTTTTCTATTCTGTTGACCCTACTTTTGTACCGTATAAGCGTATAAGCCTAATGTTCTACCTTACAGTTTTACCTATTCTAACATATATAGGGTAGTTAAGTCAATACCATTTTAGTTCTAATAACTATCCTAACGATTATGGGACGTTGTTTGAGAGCTTAATTTACTTCTGCCCCACCGATGGGCTAAGCCGCAACCCCGATTTTATCGGGGGGCAAAACGCTCAACCACATATTTTGGAACAGTTACTTAGTTCTCGTTTATCTCTTGCAATGACCTCAATGTTTTCAATTTGGCGGTTTTTACTTGACCTTGACAACAATTCGTTAATTCCACTAAAATGCAGCGATCTACGATATTGATTATTGACTATTGACATTCAAATTCATAGACTAAAGATTTTAAATTGTGAAACACTATATACGAAACCTTTCCTGAGCGCAGTCGAAGGATACGAAATCATGGCAGAGAAGATTATAAAAGTAGGGCTTGTTGGTTTCGGCACCGTAGGCACCGGCGTAGCAAAGCTGATAATCGAAGGTGCAGATTCGATAGCAGCCAAAACGGGTCTTCGGCTGGAGCTTGCCTGCGTTGTTGATATTGACACAAAGTCCGCGCGTCCGGTAAAGCTGGCCGATGGTATCCTTACCGATGACCTGAATAGATTGTTAGACGATGACACTATTCAAATAGGCATTGAGATGGTCGGCGGAATCGATGCAGCAAAACAGGTCCAGCTCAAAATGCTTGAGGCGGGAAAAGACGTGGTTACTGCCAATAAGGCCCTATTAGCTGAACACGGCAATGAACTTTACAGAACCGCTCGCAAGAACAATCGCTGCATAGCTTTTGAGGCCAGTTGTGCAGGAGGTATTCCTATTATCTCAGCTATCCGTACAGGATTAGCGGCAAATAATATCACTGCGATGTATGGCATCGTCAACGGGACCTGCAACTATATCCTCTCGAATATGACCTTGCAAAAAGAGGGATTCTCCGAGGCCTTAGCTCAAGCCCAGGAAAAAGGCTACGCCGAGGCAGACCCGACGCTGGATATCAGCGGCGGTGACAGCGCACACAAGCTTGCTATTCTTGCCTCCATTGCTTTCGGATATGAAATCACACTCGACGACATCTTTGTCGAGGGCATCGAAGCCATTTCAAAAGATGATATTCGCTACGGAAGCGAAATGGGCTACCGTCTCAAATTGTTGGCAATCGCAGAAAGGACAGAGGACAGAGGACAGAAAACAGAGGACAGAGAACAGAAGACAGACTCTGACTTCCGACATCTGCCTTCTGGTATTTCACTGCGGGTGCATCCGTCTTTTATTGCCGAGGACAATCCGCTTGCCCGTGTAGAAGGCCCATTTAATGCCGTCAGCATATTCGGCAGTGCCGTCGGGCAGGTAATGTACTACGGCCGAGGTGCAGGAATGATGCCTACTGCAAGCGCAGTTGTAGCGGATATTATAGATGTGGCTCTTGGTAATTCCGCTACTACTTTTCGACATTTGAGTCTGCAGCCCAGAAGCAAGACGGCGCCGTTAATAGAGGAAATAGATAATCTTGTAAGCAGGTTTTACATCAAGATAATGTGCAATGACCAGCCGGGTGTTATAGCTCAGTGGAGCAAAGTACTTGCCGAGCACCAGATAAGCATATCCGGCGCGCTGCAGCACGAAGGTATCGGTCCGGACAATACCGTACCGGTGGTAATCGCAACCCACCCCACCCGGCAGAAAAATGTTACAGCCGCATTGGAAGATATGGAAAAACTTGACGTTATTGGTGGCAAGCCGATTTGCATAAGAATCGTGGATATTCCAGAGGATAAAGATTGAGTCTAAAGTTAAAAGTGCCTAAAGTGACACGTAAGTGTCATCCTGAGGCGAAGCCGAAGAATCTGGCCAGCAAAATTGAGATTCTTCACTTCGCTACGCTTCGTTTAGAATGACAGCAAAGCTGTCAATTTAATCACTTTAGCTCACTTTAGACACTTTCTAACTTTGGATTTTTGAGTTGTGTTTTTATATTTTGTAGTTTTTAAGTCCGGAGATAAGAATTGACAACCAAGTATGCTATAATAATTCCTGATGGTGCAGCGGACGAGCCGCTGGAGCAGTTCGATAATAAGACCGTCCTTGAAGCTGCACAGATACCCAATATGGACAAAGTCAGCACGTTAGGCAGGCAAGGTCTTGTCCGGACAGTTCCTGTTGATATGGAGCCCGGCAGCGATGTAGCTCAAATGAGTCTATTAGGCTACGACCCGCAGCGATACTATACCGGCCGAGCGCCAATTGAGGCGGTGGCACGCAATATTCGCTTGTCAACAGACGACTGGATTTTCAGATGCAATCTTATTACTATTGCCGACGGCAAAATGGCAGACCACAGTGCCGGACATATCTCCACTGCTGAGGCCGGCAAACTGGTAAAAGAGCTGGACGAACAGCTTGGTAACGAGCAAATTCGTTTCCATACAGGCGTAAGCTATCGGCACTTACTGGTCTTCAAGGGCCTCGATTTCGACATTCGGACGTATCCTCCGCACGATCATATCGGTAAGGCTATAGAAAAGATTTTACCTCGCGGCAAAGGTGCTGAGCTGCTTATCGATTTGATGGCCCGTTCACAGCAGCTATTCACCAACCACGATATTAACAAAGTCAGAAAGGACCTGGGAGAAAATCAGGTCAGCTCAATCTGGCTTTGGGGGCAGGGTAAAAGAGCACAGATGGAACGTTTCCAGAAGCGCTTTGGACTCAAAGGCGTTACTATAACCGCTGTTGACCTTGTAAAAGGTTTGTCGAAGCTGATAGGCTTTGACTTGATAAATGTACCGGGCGCCACCGGTTTTATTGACACGAATTATCAGGGCAAAGCCTCTGCTGCAATAGAAGCGCTTAAGGAATATGACATAGTTTTTATCCACATAGAAGCGCCTGACGAAGCATCTCACAACGGCAATGCCGAGATGAAGAAAAAAGCCGTCGAGCAGATAGATAAATATATTGTCGGGCCTGTGCTTGAGGCGCTCCAGGGTTACGAAAGCTGGCGAATACTGGTAATGCCGGACCATCCAACTCCTATCCGAAACTGTGCTCACTCATCTGAGCCGGTTCCATTTGCAATGGCGGGTGATAATATCAGCGGCATTTTACATACGACCTTTAGCGAGGCCAATGCGGCCAAGTCGGGATTTAGAATAGACAAGGGTTTTGAGCTGATGGAGTATTTCTTAAAAAGTTAAAGTTTATTGACCGTCAAAACCGAAATCGATAAATTGGTATATAAAAGCAAATTTCAGCAGGTTGATTATGGCAATAGTTGTACAAAAGTTCGGTGGTACTTCGGTTGCGGATGCCCAAAAGATTCGCCGGGCTGCCAAGCGAGTAATTGAGGCGGTCGAGAGCGGTTTTGGGGTTGTTGTGGTAGCGTCAGCCCGCGGCAAACAAACTGACCAGCTAATTGCGGATGCCTTGGAGCTTAATCCAACTCCACCTAAACGTGAGATGGACCAGCTTCTCAGTACCGGCGAACAGCAAACAGTGTCGCTTTTCGCTATGGCTCTTGACGCTATGGGCTATGACGCTATCAGCTTCACCGGTGGTCAAATCCGAATGATGACCGACAGTGCCCATATGAGGGCGCGGATACAAAGTATCGACGCCGAGCGAATTCATAAACAGTTGGACAAAGGCACGATTGTTATTGTCGCGGGTTTTCAGGGCATAGATAAGGATGAAAATATTACGACGCTTGGCCGAGGTGGTTCAGACACAACAGCAGTTGCTCTGGCCGCCGCACTGGGAGCCGAGGAGTGTGAAATCTATACGGACGTCAATGGAATTTACACTACCGACCCGCGAATATTCAAAAATGCCGTAAAAATGGACGAGATTAGTTATGATGAAATGCTCGAGCTGGCAAGTTTTGGAGCCAGTGTTATGCATCCTCGTGCCGTCGAGTTCGGTAAGAAGTACGATGTTAAGATCCACGTAAGAAGCAGTAGTAATAAAGCTAATGGGACAATAATTACCCATGAGGTGCCGCAAATGGAAGGTGTAATAGTTTCAGGAGCCACAATACAAAGAGATTTGGCTAAGATAGGTCTCCTCGGTGTTGATAATGTGCCCGGTAATGCTGCAAAAATATTTGCTCATCTGGCGAAGGCCAAAGTCGTCGTCGACGATATCATCCAAACAGAAGTAAGCCCCGAAAAGGCAAACCTGTCGTTTATGATTTCCATTTCGGATTTGCCCGCCGCTAAGGAGGCTGTAGAGAAAATCAAAGACGAGGTGAACTGCCAGAGCATCTTTGTTCGCGATGATATTGCCGAGGTCTCTGTAGTCGGCATTGGTATGCGGACCCATTACGGAGTGGCCGAGAAGATGTTTGGTGCCTTGGCTGAAGCCAAAGTTAATATCGATTCGATTACCACCAGTGAAATTCGCATTAGTTGTGCTGTGGACGAAGACCAGGCCGAAAAGGCCCTCGAGGCCGTTTGTACTGCCTTTGAGTTAGACAAACCGGCCGAGCAGCGAAATACAAGTTAGCCGCGAAAGTATAAAACGAATAAAGAATAATGAATATCCACCGCAAGGTGTCCTGTGGAGAACAAGGAATTTCGAAGTTCGTAGTTCTATATTCGATATTCGGAATTTTGAAAACCTTGCCAGCACGTGTCTGAACAAAACACAAGCCCTTATACGATGAGCAGACGTAGGCGAACGGGTATAGTTGTCCTGTGTCTGCTGACGATAGGTGTGTTTGTCTGGCTGGACCACAGCCACATCAGGGGCAAATGGCAGTCTCAGCCCAAATCCGATGAGCAGGCAAAAGCCAATGATTATCAAAAATATCATACTAAAACCTTCACTGTCGTAAATGTTGTCGACGGTGATACCATCGACATAGATATACCTGACGGTAATGACAGTTACACAAGGATACGGCTTTGGGGAATCGACACGCCGGAAACAAAAAATCCAAATGTTGGCATAATGTATTTCGGCCCGGAAGCTGCTGAATTTGCAAAAAAATTAGTCCTCGGAAAACCGGTGACGGTCTATCTTGATGAAGGAAATAATACCAGAGGTAAGTACGGCAGACTGTTAGCTTATGTAAAATTGCCGAACGATGGATTCCTGAACGAAGCTCTCCTGACCGAAGGTTATGCTTACGCTGATGTGCGTTTTCGCCATAGTCTTTATAACAAGTACAGTCAATTGGAAGCCGGTGCACGCAGCTTGAAGAAAGGACTTTGGGGAAAAGTAAGCCGTGAGCAACTGCCGGAATGGCTGCAAAGAATGAAACCGAACCTGCTGAATAAATAATCCTCTGAAATTGGCCCATTCGACCCATTCGGCCATGCTCAGGGCAGGCTGCGTTTCGCGCACCAAATGACGACAGGAGCCTATTTGGTAAGGGACAGTCAGGACAGGGTTTGATTGGGTTTGAATTGGGTTTGATTTTTTGGACTGCGAAATCATCATATTTTATGTAATCCTTTGTTATAAGTGAGTTTACATTCATTTTGGGTCTTTCGGCAATTGGGTTTGAATTGGGTTTGTTTTCACCAAGTGTCCAATTGGATTTATTTTCATAATCAGTTGTATTATATGGATTTACATTCATTTGACTTTTTTGGAAATTGGGTTTGTTTTGCATAAAAAGGGCTGATTTGTAGAGGATTCTCGACAGATGTAGAGGGGGATTTCGTCAAACGGATGCGCAGCTCGTATCGGTTGCGTTAAGCGTAAATCGTACCGGTTATCGGGGTAACGGGTTATCAGGCAGTGATTATCAGGGTATCTGGTTATCAGGGCGATTCCTTCCTTCTTTTTGAATATTGACTCCACCAAAAGACGGCGGATCTTCGATATTTATTATTGAATATTTATCTGCCTATAAGGCAGATGGGCCTGCTGGCTCTAAGTCCTTGCTGCGCTGCAGCTTACGACATGCAAAGTGAAATGTCATCTTCGCCTGCTGGCGGTTTATGTTTGCCATCTGGCAAACATGCAGGTATTTTAACATATTATCAAATAATAATCAACAAAAAAATTACCAAACAAGCACTTTTTCTGGTTCCCCTAAGCCCTTTCGACTTCGCTCAGGGTAAACCGCGTCGAGGTGTCTATTAAAGCAGATTCCTCGATTCAGCTCCGCTCGGAATGATAGTCCCTCAATTAACGAGCGACATAGCAATAGTTTTACAAGAGACTTCAATTGGTTGCAATTCGAAGGAGACTTTTTATTAAATTGGGATTTAAAGGTGGGAAAGTGTTTTAAGAAAATTTTAAATGGAAACATCAAATCATCATAGGTAGAATCTTCGGAAGAAATAAGGAACGAGGCAGTTTGAGGTGAACCAAATGTGGACAATCCGATTTATTCTACTTGGTGTTTTCGGGGCATTGGACGGTATTGGTTCTTATTTGCCTATATACCGCAGCAAATACAAAAGACTTTTCGAAAATCAAATCTTCAATATTGCGTTTGTGATAGTGTACAACTGCCTCTGCTACCTCATTGTGATTCTACCGCCAGCCGAAGGCTGGAATGCTCGACCTGTCTGGTTGCGGCACACAAGTGTTTGTATTGGTTTTCCTGTTATTGGATTGCTATTAATCTGTGCTGGTGCCTTATTAGGCTTCGCCACGCTCAAACAAAGAAAAGTCATTGGTATCCAGGATGTCAAGGAAGGATTGCTAACTTCGGGTCTATATCGGTATTTCAGACATCCCATCTATACAGGGATTTTGTGGGTTACTCTGGGATTGCCGCTCACGATGAGAAATCCAGATGGATTAGTGATGTTTCCTGCTGTCTTTGTAATAATGTTTATAGGAACGATTCTTGAAGAGAGAAACGATATGTGTTTGAGATTTGGCGAGCAATATCAAGCCTATAGGAAAACCACAAGAATTTTTGGCCCAATATGGCTGTGGAGCATTATCGTTGTGCTAATCATGCTTCTTATTGGCTTTGGATGGAGTATGGAGATGAGATAGATTGACGAATTAGAGAATTTTGAGTATTGTATATTTTCAAACAAAAGTCAATAAAAAATGACCAAAAAAGCACTTTTTTTGGCTGTCCTGTGTTGTTCGGCAAATAAAAACGAATAGAATGGTTATTTTTAATTTTCTACGTTCATTGTAACCCAAAGATGATGGAGTTCTATTTCATTATTCACCAAGTCGCCGGTTCTGCTATGAATTGAGCGATAACTGTAGATGCCTCTTGATGTATCTCTTTCGAATGCTTTAAGAGTTTCATAAGCAGTCCAAATACAACCATCTCCTATCGGGTTGCTTACAAGTTCCGAAATCCACCCATTGATTTTCTTATGCCAGTGGCAGGCAGAGCGATTCTGCACATAACCAATCATCGCAAACAAATTGTGCTTTGCGCCATGAAGTCCCAGTTTAAATCGTTGAATTCCTCCACTTATCTTTTCCGGATTGGGCCCCGTAACATATTCTTTTTCTAGGATTGAAGAAGGAGCGGGGAGACGCTTGCCTTCAAGAACAAGAACTGGGTCGTAGATCGTGTAAAGTTTTGCTTCAAAAAATATGCTTTTAGCAGGCGATGCAGACATATCGACTCGTCGACGGCGAGTTTGATATTCCTCGTGATCGAAGCGAATCATTGGGAAATCGTTCCGAGCGTGAGCATCAAGAAACTTACATAATTGCAAATTCAACTTGTCCTCGGATTGTTCGTTGGGACGATCAGAATCATCTCGCCAACTGGGTAATTGTTGGAGAATAAAAGTTATTATTGTAAGCTGAAAAGTTCGAAACTTAATCCCTGATGTGATTTTTCCTGTATATTGCTTTTTGTTAATTTGTTTCCCACCCATATTTAATAGCCCTGATGATACAAATCTGTAAGCGTGTCGTCAGCATCGCGAATCGCTGTTGAGCGAATCCAGTAACGTAATCTGTCAGGCTTAACAATCAATAAAACGTTTTTATCGTAAAAACGAAAAACTCTTACTGTACGCAAACGTTCATGGTTTTCATAATAAATTAACTTTTCAATATTTGCCTCCGCATCACTGTCAAGCCATGTGAGTTCCGGAGAATCACCAAAATAAAACGACTGACATATCAAGTTATTCCAAAAAATTGGAGTTATAGCTTTTAGATTGTCATAAATACTGCCAAGCATTTTGCAGAACATTTTCGAATAGTTTTCTACATCGCTTTCTTTGGCTTTCTTTCCCAGTAATAGTGAATTCTGACCGAGTCGAATGTAGTCAGCCATATACTTAAGTACATCGCTCTGGATAGCTTTTTCCCAAAATGAAAGTTTAAAATCCTTATGATCTTTGGGATACGGTAATGTGTCAATGTCCTGCTTTGGGATTGAAGTGGCCTTACCCAAAAGTGCCTGTGTGCCATGAAGAGTACAGCAAAACCGGTAAATGTCCAGGTTACGGCAAAAAAACTCGTAGAGTTCACGAAGTTTGTCTATCTGAGACGAGGGTGCATGAATTCCAACGATTCTTTGACTATATGCAAGAAAACCTTTCTCCCTAAAAGCAACCGGTAGAGAATCTAACTCTTTAATTAAAATAAGTGGCGCACTGTAGCGATCTTCTGTATACGCAGAACGGAAATGTGTCTCCCTTACCGTACTAATTTGGGTTTCATCAATGCCTGATTCTGTGAACGCATTAGTCGGGAGAAAAGGTTGACCGGTCAAAAATGGAGCAGGTTCTCTTCTTCCTGTCCTTGCTACAATAAAACCTTCGCCGTAATCCCAATCATTCTTTTTATCAAGATAATCAGCTAACGTTCGCATAGCTCTAATGCGTTGTGACATTTCGTACAACCGCCCGCCGCCAAGAAGATTCGCACGCCACACGAATGGATTAGTTTCAGCTTCTTTCTGTGAAATACGATGACGGTCGTAATGGTCCAACTCGAAGCAAATTCTTTCTTTAACGCTTACAGTTCGTCTAAACGTCCAATGAGCGATTGAATGGTCTCTTGCAGGTTTGCTTGTGTGAGCAAATAGTGCGACTGTTTTCGGGTCTGCCTCATACAGTTTACGAATCGAGGTGAAATCAAGAATTGTGCCGATTTGACATTTTTGAAATATGTTCGTACGGAACGTGTTAAGGTTACGGTTGTAAAGAAAACCTGCAGGTTGAATCAAACAAACTCGGCCACTGTTGGGCTTTAAAACAGTCAAAGCCTGCTCAAGAAATAGATACGCCGTTTGTTTGTCTGGCAATAAACCGCGACTACTATCTTGCTGATGCGCGATTTGATCAACTTTTTCTCCGCTCTCAGTTAGTTCGGATTCAAACGGTGGATTACCAATAGCTATATCAAATTTTTTGTTAATTATATTTCGACCGCCATTTTGAAAATTAACGAGTAAATCGAAAAAATCTGACTCAAATAAGTTAGAATCACGTAAATAGTCAAATTTAAGCTCATTCCAGATAACATTCGGCCTGAGTGCATCACAGATAGCCAAAGATAAACTGAAGGCTGTTAAATCAACCGCATTCCTGTCCAAATCAACACCGTAAATACATTTGCGAAGAGTTTCTTTAAGTTTTTCAACAGTTGGACTTTCCCAGTTATTATTGCTTCTCCAGAAATTAATTAATCTCTTAAAAGCTCCTACAAGAAAAACACCCGAACCACATGCGGGATCCAGAATGCGTTCCCTGCCGGTTATCCCGTTATAAGGCATTGCATGATCCAGCAATAAAGTTGCTAGAAATGGAGGCGTGTAGACAGTCCCATGCCCATCCTTTATGAATCTTTGGTAAAGATGGCTGATAATTTCAACTGGCAGATGTTCAAATGAATATTGATCCCAAAGATATCTCTGTTTATCCAGAGTTCTTGATTCAACAAAATTGGCAAATGTTTTAAGAGTCGTTTTTGTTAGTTTTTGCGGACTGAATCTTTTAATATCAAATACATCACCATTGAATTTCTCACCAAGAAACTTCAATAATCTATTAACTTTTTCAGGCTCATAGCTTTTTAGCACTTCGAAAAAACTTTTCGCCCCTTTATGAAATTTGCCAAACCAACTACGAGTTGGAAAAACTTCTCGATCTTCAAGATATTTGATGAGTACCATTAATAGAAGCATCCGACGTTGAAGAGGATTATTTTCTCCATCAATATCCTTGTCAGCTTCAACAATCGCCTGAATCAGGGATTGGTGCGCAGCCCTATCATGATTTGCCAACTTTCTATTGTCAGGGTCATCCCAAAAAGTTCCATCGGCAAGTTTTAATGCCGAGAATTTTTTTATCTCATCAGAAATTTGACCAGCAGTTATCAATAAATCTTTTTTAAATGTTTTTGCGGGGTTGTATTTGCACCCTTGTTTGTTTTTATCCCAGAAGTCGGGTTCTCTAACACAAGCTAATATATCTATCTGGCTTGCTCCGGCAATATAAAGTAGCGGAGTTGTCCCCTGAAGCCAGACTTGGCGATGAAGTTCAGATAAAGTTTTTTTATCAAGTTTCTCGTCAGAGTTATCAACTACGTAAGCTGCAACTTGCGATGAGCGTCCATCTGAAAACCGACGGAAAAATACAAAATCAATGTATTTAAAAGATTTGGCTTCAAACATTGTAGCTTGTTCATCAACAGGAAGTTCTTTGGCAATGCTTCCTTTAACAGGAACTAAGCCTGAGGTCAACTTGCCGTCATCACGAATAAAGTCAACAGATTGAAGGAGGGTGTTAGTCATTGCAACGAATCCTGCCACAACCAAAGCTTTCTATCTTTTCTTTACCCCGCACTAACCGGAGTAAGTGCGGGACTTCCATCCTTCACCCCCTGGGGTTTACGGAGGTCAGATCGCTCAAATAAAACTCTCGATTATCGCTACGCACACCTTTTCTGTTACTTTGTACAGTTTTTGGACGTATTCGGCAAACCATTTTCTATTTATGATCCATTCGACTTTGCACAGGACAGGTTTACCATTGTTTTACTCTGCGATATCTGTGCCCTCTGTGGCTTACAAATTGTACTCTTTAATTTTTCGGTATAGGGTTCTTTCGCCGATGCCTAAGATTTTTGCGGCTTTTTCGCGGTTGCCTTTTGTTTTGGCCAACGTGTCTGTAATGGCCTGCTTTTCCAGCTCGTTTAGCGGCATACCGGCCAAACCGGCGGCCCCCCTGCTTTCCTGTGAAAGCAATAAGGGGGGCAATTGCCGTCTCTGTGCTATATCGGGTGGTATGTCCTGAACATCCAGCTTGTCGCGGTCGCACATTACAACCATTGTCCTGATGCAGTTTCGAAGCTGACGGATATTGCCGGGCCAATCAAAGTTCGAAAGGATTGTCTGCGCGGCATCGGCTATGCCTGCAACTTTGGAGCCGACCTCCGCGACTGCTTCTTTGAGAAAATAATCAATGAACTCTGGTATATCTTCGGGCCTGTCTCGAAGGGCCGGCAGGGAAATGCTTACGCCCTTGATTCTAAAGTACAAATCCTGCCTGAATCTCTTCTCTTCTATAAGCTTAGTTAAGCTTTGATTGGTTGCGCTGATGATGCGGACGTCCACGACGGTCTGTTTATTCGAGCCGACCGGAATGACGATGCCGTCCTCGATGACACGGAGCAGCTTGGCCTGGGAATTCATGGCCATATCGCCGATTTCGTCTAAAAACAATGTCCCTTTGTCCGTTATTTCAAAGAGTCCTTTTCTGTCGTTAGCCGCTCCTGTAAAGGCTCCTTTGACGTGGCCGAATAATTCGCTCTCCAATAAGGTCTCGGTCAGGCCGGCGCAATTTATCGGCTTAAACGGCTTGTCCCAGCGCAGTGAATTGTTGTGAATCGCTCTTGCCAGCAGCTCCTTTCCGGTTCCGGATTGGCCTTCAATCAGGACGGATATATTGGTCGGCGCCACACGTCGCAGGACCTCGAATATACCCTCTATTGCGGGGTTCTTCCCCCACACACCTTCAAACTCGAATTGACTTTTGTCTGTTTTGGTTTTTTGTGTTCGGAGTTGAGTTTCAGCCGAGACTTTTCGGCAGGCCTGGGCCACAAGAGTACGAAGCTGGCCAATGTCAATCGGCTTGGTAAGATAATCGTATGCCCCCCTCTTTATGGCTTCCTTGCAGGTGTCGATGGTTGCGTAGGCGGTTATTAAAATAACTTCCGTTTTGTCGTTATGCGTTTTGGCTTCTTCGAGAATGGCCAGTCCGTCGATGTCACCGCCTAATTTCAAATCGGTAACAACAACATCGACCTGCCGGCTGCGCAGAATCTCCAGCGCATCTTTGCCGGTGTAAACAGCGATTGCCTTTGTACACAATTTCTCAAGCGCTTCGGCAATTCCGTCCGCATGGTCGCGCTCATCGTCAACAATTAGGATTATATTTGCCTTTTGCTTCAAATTGACACCTCACTGGGTCTGGATAGGTAATCTTATAGTAAATGATGTCCCTTTGCCCGGCTCACTGTCAACCTTTATTGTGCCGCTATGTGCCTCGACAATCTTCTTCACTATAGGCAAACCCAGACCACTTCCCTGCGGCCGAAAGGAGGGATAAGCATCGAAAAGGTGTGGTAATCTTTCCGGAGCAATGCCGCTGCCTGTATCGCTAATCTGAATGACTGCATCTTTTTGTTGCCTGTCTGTTCTTATCATCAATTCTCCACCCTCGTTCATAGCCTGCTGGGCGTTAATAAAGAGGTTCAATACCACCTGTTTTAACATATCCGTGTCAACCTTGCAAATAAGCGGCTCATTATGCAGGACATGGCGTATGGTTATCGAATGGCTGTGTGCCTGGGGCGAATAAAAATCGACCATGTCACCGATAAGCTCATTGATGTCGGCACTTGCCAACTGTAATTCGGTTCTGTCAATATAGCGCAGGAAACCGTCGAGTATCTGCTCAAGTCTGTCCGTTTCTTTTTGAATAACGGCTATTTTCCTCAGCGCCCTTGGGAATCTCCGATGGTCTTTTTCCGTGCCAGATTCGCTGAACTCTGTAGAAGCCGAACCCTCCAGCTCTTCGCTGACAAGCTTCAAATTAATCTTGATGATAGAGAGGGGATTTTTGATTTCATGGGCAAGCTCGCCGGTCAGCTTGCTTAATTGTTTAAGGAGATACCCGTTTTTATTTCTCTGGGTTTTAGATAGTTTTTTATGCAGAAATAACACAACAGCCGGCACGACAGCCAATAAAGCAAGAACAAAACCACATATAAACTGCTGCACTTTTCTTCCCTCTGCTTTTAAGCCCGTTGATTGGTGCAAAGTCTTGTAAACACTGAGAACCCAAACGCAATCAAGAGCGCTTGCGGACTCATTTTCATCTTCCCCCAACCAATATTGTTATTTTTCCCGACCGGCTTGTGTTTTTTCTGTTTTCTGTGTTTTTTCCGCTTTTTCCGTCTTGTTCATTTCAGCAAGAGCGGCTTTGCGGGAAAGTTTTAATCTGCCCTGGTCGTCGATAGATATTAACTTTACCGGTATCAAATCACCCATTTTGCAGACATCATCAACGTTTTTGACGTAACCATCGCTTAGCTCGCTGATGTGGCAGAGGCCTTCGACGCCAGGTATGATTTCAACAAATGCACCAAAATCTTTTACAGAAACCACTTTTGAGCGGTTGTAAATCCGACCGACTTTAGGCGGCTGGGTAATTGTCTCGATAATCTCTTTAGCTTCGAGGTGCCCGTCGCCGCCAAGACAGCTTATGTAAATAGTTCCGTCCTCTTCGACTTCAATGGTTGTCTCGGTTTGTTCCTGAATGCTCTTGATTACTTTTCCGCCCGGCCCGATTACCTTGCCAATAAACTCGGGGTCGATTTCAATGCTTATCAGCTTGGGTGCATACACACTTAATTCAGGTTTTGGCTCGCTAATTGTCTGGGCCATAATCTTCAGGATTTCCAGCCTGGCCGTCCTTGCACGTTCCAGTGCCTCGACCATAATATTATGCGGCAGACCCTCAGCTTTTATATCAAGCTGTATCGCCGTAATACCGTCAACAGTGCCGGCAACTTTGAAATCCATTCCGCCGAAATGGTCTTCTTCACCGGCAATATCGGTCAGCAGCTCGTGTCGGTTGTTTTCGCCGCTAATCATACCTGTTGATATGCCGGCGACGGGCTTTGTGATTGGAACGCCGGCGTCCATCAGAGCTAATGTTCCGCCGCAGACCGAAGCCATTGAGCTGGAACCGTTCGACTCGGTAATGTCCGAGATTACTCTGATGGTATAAGCGAACTCATCGTCCGGTGGTTTTACCTGCATCAAAGCCTTTTCAGCAAGGGCGCCGTGCCCGATTTCTCTTCGGCCGGGGCCTCGCATTGGTCGTACCTCGCCCACAGAAAACGGCGGAAAATTGTAATGCAGCGTAAAGTTTTGAGCATACTCATCTAATAAGCCGTCTATAATCTGAGCATCTCGGATAGTACCAAGCGTTACGCTCACCAGGGATTGCGTTTCCCCTCGTGTGAATAAAGCTGAGCCGTGGGTCCTGGGTAAGATACCTACTTCGCACTCAATTGGACGTATATCATTATAGCCTCTGCCATCGGACCTTTTGCCGTTTAACAGTAGTTTCTTAACGACCTCGCCCTCTATCTTTTCAAGGATTCGCTTAACCATTGCCTTGTCGTATTTGCCAGCAGCCTCATTCTGAAACTGCTGATGACCCTCATCAGGACAATATTGGGTCATAACCTGCTCACGTAATTCATCGATGGCTTTGTTACGCTCCTGCTTGCCTGGTATTTGCCTGAGCTCGTATAATTTATCTGCTATCTGCGAACGAATTTCTGAAATGAGCTGCTCGTCGGTTTCCACAAGAGGGATTTGCTTTTCGACGCCGACCTTCTCGCGGAGCTCTTCTATCATTTCGCAAACCTGAGTGACTGTTTTTTGCGCCGTTGCAACAGCATCAGCGATGACTTTTTCCGGTAATTCCTTGGCGCCGACTTCAATCATATTCATCGTTTCTTTGCGGCCTCCGAGGAGCAGGTCCAGGTCACTGCTGGCAATCTGCTTATGTGTGGGATTGATAACGAATTCCCCGTTTACCCTGCCCAATCTACAGGCCCCAGTTGGCCCTAAGAAGGGAATTTTGCTTATCGTAAGTGCCGCACTTGCACCTATCATTGCCAGAATATCGGGGTCATTTTCCCTGTCCGCACTTAAAACATTCGCTGTGATCTGCACTTCCTGGAAGTAACCCTCTGGAAACAGGGGGCGAATTGGCCTGTCAATCTGCCTTGCCGTCAGGGTCTCTTTAGTGCTCGGCCTTCCCTCTCGTTTGATAAAACCGCCCGGAAATTTGCCCGCAGCACTTTGTTTCTCTCGATATTCAACACTCAATGGGAAAAAATCAATGTCCTCGAATCTGGGCGGTGCCGTTACCGCAGCAACGAGCACGATGGTATCGCCGTATTGTACTATGACCGCCCCGTCCGCTTGTTTGGCAACTTTGCCGGTTTCGATGGATAAAGTTCGGCCACCGATTTGTCTTTCTACTCTACATACATCAAACATATACTACCTCTATTGTTACTTCTTCATTACCTCTTTGGAATGTCCAGAAGCGGACCCCACATATAAACGAGCAAGATATTTGTGTGCTTATGCTCATTTATTTTCGTAAGCCAAGCCGGGATATAATCTTCTGATAGCGTTTGACATCTTTGTTGCTCACATATTTGAGTAACGCGGACCTGGTCCCGACCATTTTCAACAAACCACGTCTGGATGCGTGGTCTTTGCGATGAGTCTTGAGATGTTCGGTAAGCTCGTTGATCTTGCTTGTCAACAATGCAATCTGCACTTCGGGAGAGCCTGTATCCCCTTCGTGAGTCTCAAAATCACCAATAATATTTTGTTTTTTCTGCTTTGTTAGCATTTTTTGGATAAATCCTTTCTAACACACTTTTCAACATATTACAAAATACAAACTAGGAATTCTAATCGGCTATTATAATATTTGCAAGCCTTTTTCCTGACAGTACGATAAAAAGATTGGGAGTGGCCAGATTTTCTGGCAGGCGATTTCTTGGTTGTCAATACTCATTTACAAGGTGCAATAAAACCACTTTTGACATTGGTAACCGTCCGGTGAAGTACATCTGCAACGATATAATAATAGGGCTGACAGTGTATCAAGCTGCCAGCCCTCTGGATATGCTGGGCTTTTTGTTTTCTTCTGAGGTGGCTTACTGTGCAAGGGCTTCGATTTCCTCGGCGGTCAGGGCCGCGTCATAGATACGAACATCATCAATAAGGCCGGAGAAGAAAGTACCTGTACCAAGGGCCTGGCCGGCACCAAAGTAAAGGCCTCCGCTCGATTGTACTCCACCTACATAACCGGCATCCACAACAACCTCTGCGCCATCTACGTACAAACGCCTTTTCATTGCGATAATATCAAACACGAGGCCGATGTGATGCCATTGACCATCAGTAATTAGCGACTCCGACTCTAATGGGCCGAAGTAGATATCCATTAATCCGGTCATAAGGCTGCCGTCCGACGGATTTGCGCCAAGCCATGTGCTTCCGGGGTTAGTGGTTGGTCCCACAGGTGTATCGATAGTAGTATCTGCCTGGGAGATAATCACCTGGCCGGGCAAACCGTCTTTGAGCCAGGCAAAAACGCTGAATGAACCATCAGCCGGATTCAGGATAAAGTTGGTCTCAACACAATCATCGATACCGTCAAGCTGCAATGCACCATCTATCATACCACCTGTAGTTTGCCAAGTAGGTTCTCCATAAAGCGTTGCGTCGTATTCGCCGATGCTATCGTAAGCAGTGTCACCTGCTTGCTCATCCAGCTTCCAGTGCGCAATCAGACGGTAATCCTCAAACAAATGCTCAGCGAGGACGATAAGGTCCCGGACATCTACTATTCCATCACCAATGGGTGTCGGGCCAATGTCACACAATGGGTAGTCCTCACCCCAGTGGTCGACAATAATACACATGTCGGCAGAATTGACAACTCTATCGCCATTGAGGTCAACAATGGGAATGATTGGCGCCTGCCATGTATCCACGGACCCGCTTCCGCCGCCACGCATTGAGGCAAAGTAGAAGGTGAAGCCGTCAGCCGAAATACCTGCACATCCATCGGTCTGGGGACTATTGACTGGCACTGGAAGTGGCACGGCGGAGCTCCATACGTCCGAAGTACTTGACCTGGTTGATACCCATATGTCCTCTGGACCTGGCCCACCGGGTCGCCAGCCGTGAAAGAATAGCACTAAACCATCAGATGAGAGGCAGGGACAAGAATCGTAGTAAGAACTGTTGATAGCCTCTCCAAGATTTACCGGTTCTCCCCAAACATCATTTGTCGTCGCCCGCGTTGTTACCCATATATCCGCGTAACCGTACCCGCCGGGCCGAGGGACCCCATATTCATTGAAGTAAAGCTCCAAACCGTCTGTGGAGATGTAGGAGAAGGCCTCGTCAGCCGAGCTGTTAATGGTTGACCCGAGATTGACGGGGGCGTCCCAGTTATCCGTTATCGTCGCTCGTGTACTCATCCACAGGTCAAAACCGCCGTATCCACCGGGCCGATTGGAGCCAAAGTAGATGGTCAAGCCATCCGCTGATATGCTGGGCTTCGCGTCATCATACTCAGTGTTGATGGGCGGCCCCAGATTGACCGGTTCGCCCCAGGTTTCTGAGGCGCTGGACCTTCTGGTCACCCATATATCCATACCCCCTAATCCACCCGGCCGGAGTAGGTCCACGTCCATGAAGTAAAGTTCGAGCCCGTCCGATGAAATTGTCGCGAAACAATCATCAGCGGCACTGTTGACCGTCGGCCCGAGATTCTTGGGTTCACCAAATGTGAAATCTGCGTTTGCAACCTCAGCAGCCAAGCCCAATGCCAAAGTCAATAACATCACAATTACCTTTTTCGTCTTACTTCCCTTTCAAAGCTTGTCCCTGCGAATACAGGGAACTGTTAATATTTTTGCGCTGCGTACTGTGCGCATTCTTAGCAACTCGTGGTTGTTCTACAAAAAACCTCCTCATTGAAAACCATTTTCCGTATCCTCCATTAACGCAAGCATTATAATGTATTTTCAGTCAATTGCAAGGAAAAAAGGATTTTTGCTGGACTGGCTGTAATTATGCAGAAATCAGCGTAAGAAAAAAGATGCACTTGGCCGGACGGATACGAAGGTCGTAGTCATTTGACTACCACATTTTACTGCTGTGTTGCCAAATCAAATCATCCTATATATTTGGAAGGTCGTAGTCATTTGACTACTACATTTGACTACTTTGTTGCCAAATCAAATCATCCTATATATTTGAAAGACCATAGTCATTTGACTACTACATTTGACTACTGTGCTGCCGAATCAAATCAACCTTGTGCCGTTTGCAATAAATAAGTTTAACTTTTTGATTGGCCTTCGGCGAAGCTATTGAAATAGATTCCTCCGCTTCGCCCCCGTGCTTTCTTGCCTGCACCCCTGTGCTTTCTTGCGAAAGCAAGAACAGGGGTAACGCGGGCACAGGTGCGAAAGCAAGAACGGGGGCTTCGGTCGGAATGACAGTACATATAAAATGTTAGACTAACTTTTTAGAAACGGCATTAGCGCTTCGTGACATATCAATTGATGGATATTATTGCGAGCGAAGCGAAGCAATATAAACCTTAACGAATGAGATTGCAACGGCCGCCTTCTGCGGCCTCGCAATGACAAACTCCTCAAATTACATGTGAAAGAGCACGAGATATATAGAGGTTTGTTTATAGGGTATCGGTCCCGGCGGAGTTCCGGGGCGTTTTTTGTTCGAGGAAGGCCTCTAAGATTTCTGCGGCGGCGACGGCGTCGAGTCGTTTTCTTTTTTTCCCTCTCGTAAATTTGGCGGAAGTGAGCTTTTCTTCGGCACTGAAGCTGCTCAGGCGTTCATCCTGAAAGTGGACAGGAATGTGCAGATAGTCTTTTAACTGCTCGGCGAATTTAAAAACAAGCCTGGTCTGGGAGCTTTCCGAGCCGGTCATATTCAAAGGCAGTCCTAACACAACGGCTTCGACATTTTCGGTCTCGACCACCTCTGCGATCTTTTTTAGCAGCTCCTTTTGGCCCTGGATTACCGCCAGGGGTGAGGCAATGGTCTCAGCGGAGTCACAGATTGCCAATCCGGTGCGTTTAGTGCCATAATCTATTGCAAGGTATCTCATTTTTGTTGCGTTTATATATTACTGGTCTGTCAAGATTGAATTTGTTAGTAATGTTTGATTACATTATACCAATGATATTTCTGGATTCCTGCTTTCGCAGGAATGACAAGTCACATATTCAAACTTGACGCAATACTACGCTGCACTCCATTATGTTAAAGAAACTTTTCGCCGGCGTGCTGCTTTATCAGCTCGAGCAGCTCTTTTAGTCTGTGTGTCTGGTCAATGTGGCATACAAGCGTGGCATCGGGGCTGTGGGCTACGACCATATTCTCCAGGCCTATAGCGGCAATTAGATGGCCCTTCTCTTCGGTAACAATAATGCTGTTCCTGCAGTCAAGCAGCTCGCTCGTGCCGGCTACGACGATGTTATTGTCTTTGTCGGAACTGATAATATCAGCAAGTGCTGCGAAGGAGCCCATATCGAGCCAGCGACAATCCAGCTTTATGGCATAGACTCTGTCAGCTTTTTCCATCACGGCGAAGTCGATGCTGATTTTGGGCAGCTTTACAAACCAGTCCTGGAGCGTTTGCCGCTGATTTGGACTGCCCCAGTCTGCTTGAATTTTAGCCAACGGTTCGGTAGACTCGGGTAGAAACTTTTGCAAATTAGCTAAGATTGTTTTTGCCTTCCAAACGAACATACCTGAATTCCAGAAATATTGGCCGGTGTTGAGATATTCTTTTGCAATTTGTTCATCCGGTTTCTCCTTGAATGCTTCGACTGAATAAATCTTATTTTTACAGGCGGGATACTCACAAGGATTGATACATTTTATATAACCGAGCGAGGTGCTGGCGAAGGTCGGCAGTATGCCGAAAGTAATCATATCGTCCGGATTGTTATTCACAAAGACAAGGGCATCTTTTAGGGCTTGTTGCAGTACTTCCGGTGGCTTTATAATCTGGTCGGCGGTAACCACAGCTATCGTGGCCTCAGGGTCATATTTTGTCAGGACGGTTGAGGCCAACCCAATGGCGCCGGCCGTATCGCGAACAGCAGGCTCAGCTATGACATTATTAAAAGTCAATTCGGAGAGGTTTTCACGGACTACATCCGCGTAGCCGGCGTTTGTAAGGACGATTATGTTTCTCGTATCGAATATCGGCGAGAGACGCTCGAAACAAAGGCGAAGAAGTGTTTGTCCGTCGAAGAGTCGTAAAACCTGTTTGGGGCGTTTTTGTCGGCTGAGCGGCCATAGTCGCTTTCCGGTGCCCCCTGCCATTATCACCGCGTAATCCATTCTCCTGCTTCCTTCAAACTATATAGCCCTCATCAAAATCATTGAGAGGCTTTATTTTCTGCGCTAATTCTTCGTATCCCTGTCTTCCCATTAGTGCGAAGGCTGCTTCTTTGCCCAGCTCGACGGCAGGCTGGTCATAGGGATTGATATTAAACAAAGCGCCTGCGAAAGAAGTCGTTACTTCAAATAAATAAATAAACTGGCCGACTGTATAGGCGTTCACTCTATCGAATAGTACCGTAAGACAGGGACGTTCGCTCTCCAAAAGGGCGTACTCTGTGGCTTTCTTCTCATTGTTAAGCAGCTCGCTCAAATCCTTGCCGGCAAGAAATCCGAGTTCCTGGGCATAATCGGGAGCCGGGCCTATTTTGATGTCTTTCTCGAAATTACGGACCTGAAGGAAAGTAAACAGTTTATCGTTCGGCCCTTCGCGATATAACTGCACCTGGCTGTGCTGGTCGGTGGTGCCGAGGGCCTTGACGGGTGTGGGACCAATATGAACATCATTTCCGGTTAAATCTTCTTTTTTGCCGAGACTTTCCGCCCAGAGCTGTCTGTACCAATCAGATAAGTCCTTGAGGTGGTAACTATATGGCATCATTACAGAAATCCTTTTGCCGCGATTGTAGAAGTGGTAGTTTATTGCGGCATTGATTGCAGCAGGATTTTTGTAGAAATCTTCGCACTTCACTCTGGCATCCATATCGCGGGCGCCTTCTAAAAGTGAATCGATATCAATCCCACACATAGCGGCACTGAACAGGCCGACCGCACTTAAAACACTGAATCGGCCTCCAATACCCTCCGGTATTATAAGGCTTTTAATACCCGCATTGTTGGCGATACGACGGAGAATGCCCTGATTAGCATCGGTAGTAGTGATTATCTGTTTTTTACAATCGTCGGGTCCAAGTTTATCTAGAAGCAGTTGACGGACAATCATAAATTGAGCTGCGGTTTCTGCCGTCCAGCCTGACTTGCTGATTGCATTAAAAATCGTCTTATCGAGCTTATCACCAAGCCAGTCCAGAAACGACACGAGTTGTGGAGGGTCAATATTGTCAAACACGAATAGACGCGGGCCAGCCCTTTGATTCTCATCAAGATTATACATATATGGATTCAGAGCCGTTTGCAAAGCAATATTGCCAAGAGCAGAGCCACCGATGCCAAAGACAACAAGATTCTCACATCGACCTCTTAGCTCCTGAACTAATTCCTTGACCTCTTTGGCGATTCGCGAGTTATACGGAAGGTCCCTGTATGGAGTCTTGCCGCCTTCTCTTTCCTTATTCAACTGTAGAATTAAGGGCGAGGTTTTCTCAGCAAGCTCTTTTAACTGTGCATCGGTGATGCCGTTTTCGGTGCCAAGAATCTTAACCCCATTAACATCGGCCATAACATTTTTATAGTGGAGTTTAATTTCTTGTTTCGGCACTTATCTATTCCTTTCAAAATCGTTCTTAAAATTTCTGCTTTGCTAATATTTCATCTGTGTATCCATCATTTGAACTGGTGACCCTTGAAAGCCTTTTCTTTATCGACCCAGCCGCCTGGAACGTCCTCTGTGTGAGCTTGCTGAGCATAGGCCTTCATTTTTGATAAAATATCTGGAAACTTATCTGCTATATTATTCTGTTCACCAATATCTTTACTGAGGTCATACAATTCGAATGCTTTGTTCTTTCCCGGCTGAACGGCCTTGAAGTCACCCATTCGCACGGCCGTCTGTCCTCTGAACTCCCAGTAAAGATATTTATGCTTTTTTTGCTTGCGGCCAGCGGCGTGCTCACCCAGCAGTGTAGGGACGATTGATATTCCATCAATATTATCCGGTGGTTCGAGACCGGCAAGTTCTGCTAAGGTCGGCATAACATCCGCGAAGTACCACAAATGGTCACTGACAACTCCAGCCTTAATCCTGCCCGGCCAGCGCACAATCATCGGGATACGCAGACCACCTTCATATAAATTTCCCTTCTGCCCACGAAAATTCCCGTTGGAATCGAAGAAGTGGTTGAAATAACGCGCTCCACCATTATCGCCGCAGACGAAAACAATAGTATTATTGTCTATATTGAGCTCTTTGAGCAAAGCGAAAATCTGCCCGATTTGGCGGTCGCACATATTTACCATAGCGGCGTAAACTTTCGCATCATTTGACATTCTGGACTCGACTGTCCAGGGTTTATCTTTGAATAACTGCCAGGACGGTTCATCCTCAGGAATCCCCCATCGTCCGTGCGGTGGAGTCCACGCACAATAACAGAAAAACGGCCTGTCTTTGTTATCACGAATAAACTTTATGGACTCATCAAATATCAGATATTGTGAGAATTGCTTTCCCTTGAAGAAATCACCGGTGTTGCCTTCAAGAGGTACTTTTTCGCCGCTTCTGACAAGGTAGTTGGGGAAATACGAGTGAGCGTGTACCTGGTGATAGTAACCGAAGAAAATATCGAAGCCGTGTTTTTCAGGAACGCCGGTAGTTCCGCGGTCTCCGCAGCCCCACTTGCCGAATCCGCCGGTGGCATAGCCGGCCTTTTTTAGAACCTCAGCGATGGTGACGTCTTCAGCTCGCAGCGGCACGCCGCCGGGATTGGTACGTACGGTTGTGTGTCCCGTATGCTGGCCGGTCATCAAAACGCTGCGGGTCGGAGCACACACCGGGGCCCCCGCCAGCGCTTGAGTGAATCGCATACCTTCCGTTGCCATCCGGTCAATGTTCGGGGTCTTGAGATATTTGTTGCCCATACAGGACAGCTCAAAATAGGCAAGCTCATCTAACATTATATAAACGATATTCGGCTTTTTGCCATTCGAGAGGCGCTGCTGTGTATGAGCACATCGTGGCATTGCCAGTGCCGCTGCACCCAGGCCCGCTGCCTTCAAAAAATCACGACGTTTCATAAAATTTCCCTTACAAAATAACAGCAACCGGAAGTCAGAATTCTTGACGGTTGATTAGTCTTCACTCCTTTCTATTGCCGCCGGTGCTCCAAAAAACTTCTTTAGACGTTCTGCATCGAACTTAAGCTCTCGCTCATAAGTATAAACGCCGTTTACCTCCTGCTCGATGTCGGTAAGCTGCGTGTAGCAATAGCCGGCAATGTTGGGATGCCCGGTAAGAATAAGGGTAAGCTTGCCAATCAGCTCTTCAACCTCCTCAGCGCTTTTGCCATATCCCCACTGGTTCCTGTTGTTGCCGGCGGGTTTCTTGGTAGCGTGCTCTTTGGTCCAGAAGGTACCTCCATATTCATCCACCGAGTATGGCTGTCCCTCGTAAGGCACGGATATCTCGGGGAAGCAAACAAAGACGTTATTCCCATCAGGCGAAACCGAAGCGTAGCGCTCGCGGAATGTCTCAGGGTTCTGGTCGTAGTCGTGCACGGTGAAGATGTCTGTCTCAACGTGGACGTATCCGCTGGTGTCATTGATTGGACGCGTTGGGTCAAGTGCCCGGGTCAGGTCCACTGTTTCTTTCACGGCACGGCGATGAATCTCAAAACGAGCCCTTGCCCCCCCTGCCGTTTCATTAAAAGGTGTCCAAGCTACAATTGAAGGATGATTCAGGTCACGCATCACCACCTCTCGCCATTCGCGCTGATGATTGTGAACCCCCTGTGGATTGGCGAACGAATGGGAGCCGCCCCAATCACAGAACTCACCCCAGGTCAAATATCCGAGACGGTCGGCCCAGTAATGGAATCGCTCCTCGAAGACCTTCTGATGGAGACGCGCTCCATTAAAACCTACTGCAAGCGAGAGTTCAATATCGCCCTTGAGGTCCTTGTCGCTGGGTGCCGTCCAGATGCCATCGGGATAAAATCCCTGGTCGAGAACATGCCGCAAAAAGATGGGCTTGTTATTGAGATAAAACTTGTTTCCTTCTATGTGGAATTTGCGAAGCCCCGCGTAGCTGTTCACTGTGTCTATTACACGACCGCTTTGTAGAAGCTCGAACCGTAGTTTATAAAGATATGGGTCGTCAGGACCCCATGGCCGGGGCTTTTTCACATCCAGCACCTGAGCAATACCGCCGGCTGACTGTGAGCGAACCGAGGTGAGTTTTTTGCCCGTAGCGGAAAAGAGAGTGGCTTGAAACTCCATACCCCGGCGGTAGTTATTAATAACTGGAGTCAGGACAAAGCGGCTATTGTCGAGGTCAGGCACAATACGAACAGATTCAAGGAAACTTTGTGGCCGGGCCTCCAGCCAAACAGTCTGCCAAATGCCTGTGGTCCGCGTATAGACAACGCCGTGCGATTCGAGTCTCCTGCTTTGTTTGCCTGCCGGCTGGACGTCGGAGCGCACATCATCGAGAGCGCAGACGAAAAGGTCGTTTTCGCCACCACACAGCGCATTTGTAATCTCAAAGCAAAATGACGAAGAACCCCCGTAGTGGCGACCAACGCCGGTCCCATTGACCCACGCTCGACAGTCATAATCGACCGCACCAAAGTGCAGAAATATCCGCATTCCGGCCCATTGCTTAGGAACCGTAAATTTCCGGTGATAACAAACTTCGTTCATAAAGTTTGTATTTCCGATGCCCGATAGTTTGCTCTCCGGACAAAAAGGAACGATAATTTTTTTATCCAATCGTGCACCATCCTTCGGCCAGTCCTTCTCAGCACCGGAGAAGCCGAGGTCAAAACCAAAGTTCCATTCGCCGTTCAGGTTCAGCCAGGTATCCCGGTGAAATTGGGGCTTGGGATGTTCCGGGCGGGGAATCTGCTTCTGTGTTTTTCCCGCGCTGTTTGCAGAAGTAGCTGTGAGAAACACTAACAGCAAAAACACAAAGCGGGATTTTTCAACCCAATTCTTAAACAACTCAGTACCTTTCATAATCTCTCCTTTTATCAGCTATTCACAAATTCTATCTGGAATAAAGCAATTATGGTGAGATTATAACGTGCCGGGATTGATATGCAATTGCTTTTCTGTTTTGCTTCTGGAATCCGGACCTTAATAGGTGAGATTCGATTCTTCTCAATTTTCTTTCCCACTTAAATCTATGAAATCAGAGTAGAACCAGAGACCATCAATGAGCTTCTTATTCCCGGGTATGAAGTGCTAGTAAGGTTCATTAATACACCGTGAAAGATTGGGTAAGAATACAGATAAGAAAAACTTTTGCATCACAAACTTCTTCAGGCGACAGGCCACTTATGAGGAGCTCGAAGTCAAATACTAAAATCCCTGTCGCCACAAAAAAATTTTCTTTGAGGCATCCTCGTTACGACATTTCAGCCAGCGTTCGTAGCTTATCTGAACAGCTTTTCGACTTTATGATACAATCATAATGAATATCGTGAATCTACCTATGTCATAGTCAATCGTTGTAAACAGCACCCAGGATCAGGACAGTAGTCTTTGCCCCTCATTAGGCTTGAAATCTTTTCGGCTCCAATCGGTTGGATCGACCACTGAGACACAGGTAATCTCGCCCTCTTTCGCATAGATATATAATACCTGGTGGCGAATAATATTGGCATAGATCATCAGGGTGTCTGCGTCAATAGATGGTGTGCCGTCAATAGACCATAGACTATATTCACGGGCAGCTTCTCCTGCCAAATCCATTCGGGGTTCACCATATTTCTGCTTGAACTCTTCAACTGTCTTTGGGCATTTCTTCTTCAGGAAGCGATAGATGGCTGGAGTCTTAGGCTTCTTGGCTGGTGTAGGCTTCTCGGGTTTCCAATCGGGATCCAGAGAAGTAATAATCCCAGCCGCCTTTGCCTGACGGTAAGACTCCCGAATACTAGCCCTTATCCCACTTCCGAAGCTGATATTGTAAATGGTAAATAGGCCGTCACAAATTATCTGACCCTTCCAAGGCAAGAGAACCGCTTTGATGAGGAGGGGCAAGGTAGGAGGGAGCATGTCCGCTATCTCATCGGTCAAACCGAGAACTCCATACGCTTTGGTGGAATCATCGGCTGGCAGAAATACCGTATATTTTTTCAGATCTTGGACAGCAAAAAAATCACCTTGCATGAAAAGAGACCAATCCGACATATATCCCAATTCTCGTTCATGAAACCCGTCAGGGTTCTCCTCCATGTAATCTTTGACGAGTTCAATGTTGTTAAGAAGATGGTTACGAGCCTGTGCCTTGGCTTTATTAGGAGCAGACTTGAAAGTCCCGGCGTCCCTGATACCCTCGATGCCACCAGATCGACCGGCTGCAAAACCAATCACCGAAGGATATAGGGCAAAAAACAGCTCCGCATCTTCCGGAGATATTAGCATGATATGAAATTTCCTTTGCCTTTATTGACCTATTGAAAACAGGATGGCCCTTTATATATCAACTCCCATTACTTCTCAATGTCTCTTGGCTCATACGCCTCACACATAAATTCTTCTTCTCCCTGCTGATCAGCTCTTGTCAGGCTGCACAGGATTTCTTCTTCTCCAGACTCCCCATCCTTCTTGCAAGTGATGCATAGATCGGGCTTAGGGATTAGGTCAGGACTGATTTCTGTTCCATCATCATCGAAATATTTGGGAGTATCTTGACCGATCATTAGACTATCGCTTTTGTCGTCGCCTGGGACTCTCATTTTCACCTTCGCGATACCATCCAGCGTGTACTGGTTCAAAAATCAGAACGTCTTTGAACAGCAAAATGCGTTCTAAAGTTTCACCTTGCGGCATTTTGCCCTTCTTGCCTTCCAGCCAATCCCTTCTTTCAGCAACGCCCATCACAAGAAAATTGTTCCCAATTATTTGTGGCTTAGTTGTTTCAAAACAGGCTGCCATTAAGGATTCCAGTTCGGACTTTTTGGCTATTATCAAATCGCATTTAACACAGTAGCGGCATTTTTTGTTCAAGAGCAAAAGCTGCTGAGGGTCGATGTGAATAACCAGTGGAAATTTGCGTATTTTTGTGTTGCTCTCACATTTTGGGCACTTAGTGAAGGCGGCATCTCCATAGGGATTCAGAAAAAAATAGTATCTCCTTCTCTCGGACTTTATGCCATCCAGTTCAATCATCCATGCCCCAAAACCTGACGCTTCAGCTAAAGTTTTCTTGGCCTTACAAATAACTTACCACCGTATGGAATCGCTGTCAAAAAAAGTTTAGGGACTTCCGCCCTCAATCAACACGACATGCCCAAGAGGTCGTAACGGCCATTGAAGTTTCTACAAAAATACACAACGATTTATAGCCCGACCCTTTTCAATCGGACATCTATCGTTTGCTTTGCGGTTTTATCGAGCCTGAAGGTGCCGGTTAGTTTTCGGCTGCCAATGCGTACGGCAACTTCGTATTTTCCTAAAAATCCGCGGAAGCTTGTGTTGCCCCCCGCCGCGACGGTCGTTTCAGCTTGCGTCCACCATTTATCTTTAATGAGCCGTTCTAATTCGTTGTAAGCGGGCTTAGGTGACATAACATCTCGCACAAGTCCGGCCGGCGCTCGCTGCCACGCATTCTGGTCGGTAAAATCCCACCAGGTAATGGCCTCAACAGCAGGATGTGAAAAGAGGACACGATAGAACTCAGCTACCTGCTCGGCTTGGCTTTTTTCGCCTTCGGAGGTACTTACCCAGCGGAAATTTGGGTCTTTGCGTTTTTGTCGGAGCTCCCAGCCCTGCTCGCCCGAGATAAGGGTCGTCTCGGTGAAATGCAGCGGCTTTCCAAATTTTGCAAATCTTTCGCAGGTTTCCCATGCCTTCTGTACGCCCCAATAGCCGCCGTGCATATGTGACTGAATACCGACAACGTCATAAAGCGGCTGTCCACTGTCATCGACTAATTGTGAAATCACCTTTTCGGCGTAAGATGAGTCTGTTCGATAATCATTGATGAGCAACGTAGCTTTGGGGTTGGCCTTGCGGGCGCTCTTGAACGACTCGCGGACGTATGCCCCGACGCCCATTCTGCTGATGGCCTCGGTTAATATTGGCGCACGCTCCTTGCACCCGGGGCGGTCATAATGTGTTGCCTCATTGACCACATCCCAGATATCGACTTTGTTTTTGAAGCGTTGAACGCATCGCTCTATCCGTTTGAACTGTAGCTGCATCGCAGAATCAGGATCCTTCGGAAGCCATGGCGGCTGAGCGTAGTTCCAGGCCAACGGATGACCTTTGGTCGTTATGTTGTGAGCCTTACACCAGCGGACAATCTCCTCGGTGCGGTCATCATCCGGCCTACCCTGCTGGCGTTCATAATTCCACCAGTAGAAAGGCAACGTAGCAAAATTCAGCAGTGCTGCGAAACGCTCCGCGTAGGCGGCGTTGTCCTCCGGCGTCCTGCACCTGTTAAGTTTGAAGATGTTGCAACCGAACAGAAACTTGTGACGCTTTTGTTCTATACTCACAATTGAACCACTTGTAAGCGATTTACCATTCGGCCCAAGAAGTCTCAACGTGGCACTACCCATGCGGTATTTCTCGATGCGGGTATCTACCTGGCTGAGGATGTCGTTCCTTTGTTCTGCCTCGGCGGGCAAAGACGTTGGCAAAACCAACGAAGCCGCACCCAATCCTGCGGCTTTAAGAAAAGTTCTCCGATTCATAAGATTTGCCTTTCCTTTCAGTTTTAGAAGAAACACCCCGCCTAAAAGGCGGGGCTAATTAGTGTCTGTTGCGGAAAAAAACCTACAATGTCACCGCTGCGAAAGCAGGAGTTCGGGGCAAAAAAACTGGATTCCCGCTTCCGCGGGAATGACAAATACTGCTTCCACAACAGGAACTAATTAGAAGATTGTATTTGTTTATACAGCTTCGTTGACCATTTTAATTTCTTTGAATCTGCAGAAGAACCCAAGCTCTTTGGTGATGTCTCCGTAGCATGTTACACGGTGCAATCCGCTTGACCAGTTTTTCCATAGTTTCTCTGTATCGCCGTCCACCTTGACTGTAATCTTAGTACGGCAGCCTCTGTCTATATCAGGGGCATCGATGACTTGTCCTGTGAAGTATGGCAAGAAATCAGTACCAACCAATTTGGCCTCTGTAACTTTTTGGCCGATGCGCATAAACACCTGCGGGGTTACTCCTTCTCTTCGTTCCATAACCGTTCGTAACTTGTACGGAGCAGCCGGCCCATCCGGGCCATCCATCTTCGTCGTGCCAAGACAGTGAGCTAAAATGATACTGTTGTTGGATTCGTCTATAGTCGGGTCGCTGATAAAGCCGGGCTTTCCTACCAGTCCCTGGAATATTATGTGAGTCATAGCAGACTGTAAATCCGATTCGCAGATACCACCCAACCCTATGTTATTAAGTCTTGTAAAACCGATGCATGGATAAGCAGGCAGTTTGATGGTTTTGTCCCACATCGTTCCGTAACAATCAACTGTCATTACAGTTGCATTTTCCTGGTCAAGCATATCTTCAAAAGCCAATGCCAGCTTACAGGACTTGAATATGTCCGACCTTGAAGGCTCTACAACTTCAGCGGCTTCCTTTATCCATTGTTCGGTTTCGACCTTTGCCCGGCTGTCGCTTACAGCGTTATAAGCATCTTCTACCTGTTCCAGTCGAATTCGTTTAATCTCTGTGCCGAATTTGTTTTTCATATCATCGGCATATCCGGTGAACGAGCGAGTTGTGACATTAAGAATCTTGGCCTCTCTTAAATGATGAATCGCACGGAATGGTCTTATAGCAACAGCTAATTGCTTGTAATCACTGGTGAGCATGCACTCCATCTTGGCCCCGAGCGGTTGCTTTTGCAGACCGCCGAATCCGGTCCATCCATGCCCGGAATATGGAACGGCAAAGACTACCGTAGGTTTACCTACGCTGAGAATTTCGTTTAAAATAGGCCTTACTCCAATGTTGAAATGAATCAAAAGAATGCCGTCCATTTCATTCAATTTGCTTTTGAGCGGCCCAACCTGGTCTGGAGAAGTAATCAATCTATCAATAACAAACTCTACATCAGACAGCTCGTCTTTTAGTTTTGCAAACTCAGATTCATAGAAACGGATTTCATTCCTGAAATCCAGGTCCGGCTTTGGCCAGAGACCATGTGAAGTTCCCATGTAAATCCTTGCAACTTTAACTTTTGTTCCCCTGCAACCCGGGCTTATAAGTCCGGAACCTTCCGGATTTGCACCAAACGCTAATCCGGCAAGACTCCCTGCCGGACCTGAGCCGCCGAGGCATAGAGCGCTTCCCGTCGCGGTCAATTGTATAAATTCTCTTCGATTTATTTGCTTGTTCATTGTAACCTCCTTTTTCATAGTTCAGATAAATGTACTCTGGCCCATAAATGATTTATATTTAACTTCAGTGCCTCCTCGAACTCTGCCTTGGCCTTCGTTTGGATACCTTTGCCTAAGTACGCTAAGCCCAGCATGTAGTGAATATTTGCCGTTCTGATATTATGTGCCTGTCTTTCTCCAAACTTCGCAAAGAATGTCACGGCAGGCCCCGGCTTTGCAGACTCTATCAATTCGTCAAATATCTTTTCTGCTTTATTTTCTTCGCCGATTTTCTTTAAAGCCAGGCCCTTATAATAGCTGTACTCTGACCGGCCAACCTCTACAGATGCTGATTTTTCAAAATATTCTCTGGCTTTTTGAGGAGCGCCCAGGGCCTCATAGGCGGTCCCCATAAAAAAGTAAGTTTGGCAGGTTCTCCTATCACGTTTCGGTCTTCCTACTTCTAAATTCTCAGGGTATTCAAGTGCCGCCTCGAAATCTTCAAGCGCCTCCGGATATCTTCCGCCCTTAAACTTCTTTTGACCACTTAGCAGATGGGCATCGACATATACGTTATGAATCCGCCCCCCACCTTCCCATGTATGAAAGTGACGACTGGCAAGCAATTCAATCGCCCTGTCATATTGCTCCAACAGCACATAAAGAGTGATTTCTCGGGAAAGAGCATCATCACGTTTTATGACCGTACTATGATTATCTTCCAGGAGTTTGAGTCGTTTATCAGGCGATACTCCGCCTGCCTCATAAAGGAGGTCCAATTCATAATAGACTCTCGGGTCCTTTTTATCACAGGCTACTGCTTTTTCCAAACTGGCAATGGCTTTGGGAATATTATTCTCTGTCCTGGCATAAACTAACCCGAGATTCCGATGCACGGTCGCAAAGGTATCATCCATATCTTGTGATTTTTCCCATTCTTTTATTGCTCTTTCCGGCTGATTATCATACAGAAGATTTCCAAGATAATAAGGAGCAAGCGCGTCCGATGGATTATGATTCGTAGCACTACTGAGCACATCCATCGCTTCCAAGCGAAATGGAAAACAATAATCCGGCGGCATTTTGCCTGCCGTGCGATAGCACTCGGAAGCCTTTTCAGCATTCCCCTTTTTCTCATAAAAATAGCCGAGATAATAATAGACCATCGGGTGTCTGCATATCTCTCTTTCTTTGGAATCCGCCAGTAATCGCAGGCACTCGATTGCTTCATCCCATAAACCACAATTGCCGTAGTCAACGGCCGTTTCCAGATATGACTGAACCTCGCCCCTGCTCTTTACATTTATGCTGTTCATCACTTTCCTTGCTTCTTTTCTCGACCCCGCCGCACGTTTTGTAAGGTAAAGCTCATGGCCCGCCCGAAAGTCAAGTGGGTCAAACGCCAAGGTCTTTGAGGTCAGTTGTGATGCTTCATCAAACCGTCCCAATTGTCTTAGTACCGCAGACTTTAGGTTCAACGCCTTTGTGTTCCAGGCGTTTGTGGCGATTGAGCGGTCGATGTGTTTCAAAGCTTTTTCAAAGTCGCCTCTAATGCAGTCGATTTCAGCAAGATTATAATAGCCGGCTGTATGAAGGCCGGAACTCCATGTCGCCTTATATAAGGCGTCATACGCGGCATCGAATTTACCCTGAAACTTCAAAGCCAGCCCCAGATAATAGTGGGCCTGACCGCTTTTCGGACTGGTATAATTTTTCGTGAGCCGTTCGATAGCTTGATTGAGTTTCTCTTGTGCCTCTTTGAACATTCCCCGCTTGCAGTAGAGAATGCCAAGCTCCGTGTTGACCCGTGAGTCATAAGGGTCTCTTTTTAACGCCTCTTCATAATATGGATAAGGCTCAAGAGCTGCGTTGTGAAATTGCTCCAGGCGAAGACCCGTCAGATAAAGCTCCTCAATCGTTTTAATGTCCTCGGGAGCAGGTGGAGGCTCGACCGGCTTGGGCATCGGAGCCCCCTCTTTCTCAACCGGTTTGTACGCTATGAGCTCTTCACCGGAAGAAGATTGAAGTGAGACTCGTAAATCTTTCTCCTTTACCCCGGCGGCAAGAGCAACCTCTTTCAAGAATGGTCTGTCCGGCCCGATATTTATCCGCTGCTTGAAAACTACCTTATCATCGGCAGTCAGCAGCGCCGGTGCATTTTTATAGGCTGATGTTGTGTAAAATCCGATTTTGGCGGTATTTTTCTCTGTCACCTCAAGATTTACAGCGGCCTTGAGATTTGCGTTCTTCACACCTGCGATTTTTCGGATAGGATACCAGTACTGCTTAATAATTTTGACTTCATAAGGCTGTATCCAGCTATAATCGGGTTGATTGTCCGAATACGCCCCCGCCATAATTTCTATATAAGGGCCGTCGGTCTCGGTCAGAATTTTATCCCACATTTGACCGCGAAGACCGGGACCCCATTGCCATAATTTTTTACCGGGAGCAATGTGATGGTTGGCTACATAAACAGTGCCGGCTTTTTTCCCGTGGTCATAGCCCGCAAAAAAGTCGTCTTTACAGTTCCAGGCAAAGAAAGACATCGGCGACGGATGATTCTTCCACCAGCTTAGGTCAACACCTCTTGTGTAATCCACCCCTGAGTAAAACTCGTATGAGATTGGCCAACGTGCAAACTGGTTTTTCCCGTGGTAAGTAGCATACTCCGTGCTCGGAGGAAAGAACACCTGGTACTCTGGGTTTGCGTGGACCGCAACATTTGCCCAGCACAGAATAGAATTGACAAACGGTGTCCGATTAATAATCTTAATTGTCGCTTCCATATAGGATTTTTCAGGGAAGACAGTTAAACCTATCACCCATTTCATTCGATGCCGAAGCTCTATCTCACCTACCCACACAGTCTTACTGCCGTCAGGGTTCTCTTGCAGCGTGCAGTCAACGGGCATAAAAGTTGTCGCTCTGTGGTGGTGAGGTATGCACCATTCTATACCGCCGGATATCCACGCGCCGAGCATTCCTATAAGGGCCGGCTTGATTACGTGCTGGTGATAAAGAAAATCATAATTGTTGGTTTTGTCTAATGCGGCGAAAACGCGACCACCGATTTCCGGAAGAACACAAATCCTTACATATTCATTTTCAAGGTAAACCGCCTTGTAAGTTTTATCCTTGCGGCTGTCGGTTAATACATCCAGCATTGGATAAGGATATGCACGCCCCTGCGCTCCTTGATATGTTCTGCCGGTATAGAACCTCGGATTTGGGTCTGGTTCGCCCACCTCATAAGTAGGAATCACCAGCGGCTCTTCCCATATCCTGACGGTCGAATCCGCCAGAGTTGGGGTGATTGAAAAGAAAGTTAATGAGGTCAATAATAAAATCGCCCTGGTAAAACATTTTTTGCCTGCCATTTGAATCCTCCTGAAATTCTTAAATCTTTAAAAGGTCGGCATATTTTACCATCAGCGTTTTTGTTTGTCCCGTATTAAATTTGACTACGACAATGCTTTCTTCGCCCATATCAATGAACTTTTGGACTCTGCCAAGGCCGAAAGATTTATGTTGTACCAAATCGCCAGTAACAAAATCCGGGACCGTGAAGTCAATTCCGAGTTCCCGGAGAAACGGTGAACATGTTGTTCTTAGGAGTTGTCCTTGGAAGGTTCTGTATCGGGCGTAGCTGATATACAAGCCAGTTTTGGCACGGGTTATGCCAACAAAAAAGAGCCTGCGTTCCTCTTCCATCTCGTCTTCATCTTCGGCAGCGTTGCTCCGTTCGTGTGGTAGTATGCCGTCTTCAACACCGACTATAAAGACGTTTTCAAATTCGAGGCCCTTTGCGGCGTGTAGGGTCATCAGCGCAGCACGGTCGCTGGTAGTGTCGTATGCATCGGTATCGCTGAAGAGAGATATTTGCTGAAGAAAATCAACCAACGAGGGCTCTTCTGTCTGTTGGTCATATTGTTTGACGGCGTTTATCAGCTCATTGACGTTTTCCAGTGCGTTTTCGCCCTCGGCGCCGGCGGCTCGGAGAGATTCCTCTAATCCCGATTCGCCAAAGACACGTTCGGCAAGTGGTGCGACCTGGCCTGTGACGTCTTTTTTGAACTGTTCGAGCATATTGACGAAGACGGCGAGCTTAGCCTTTGCCCCCTTAGAAAGAAATTCGATGTGCTCTGATTTCTTCAGGGTTTCAAAGACACTGATTCTATTGTTAGCAGCGTAGGCACGAACTCTATCTGTTGTTACCTTTCCTATGCCGCGTGCGGGTGTGTTGATGATGCGCAACAAGGCAATTTCATCATCGGGGTTGACAAGGACTTTCAAATAGGCCAGCAGGTCGCGGATTTCTTTTCTCCTGTAGAATTCCACGCCCCGGACAATCTGATACGGTATCTTGCTACGGATAAACGCCTCTTCAAGCACGCGGCTCATAGCATTGACACGGTAGAACACGGCCATTTCTTTGAGACAAAATCCTTCTTTAGTCAGCTCTTTTACCTTCCTGGAAACGGCCTGTGCCTCTTCATTCGCATCCTCAAAAACAACTACCAGGACATCCTCGGCAGGTGGTTTTGTGGGGATGAGCTTTTTTTCTTTTCGATTTCGGTTGAATGCAATCAAATTGTCGGCCACCTCGAGGATGTTTGCGGTACTGCGAAAATTCTCTTCGAGTTTGACAATTGTGGCGTTTGGCCAATCGCTTTCAAAAGCCAATATGTTGCGGATGTCAGCCCCCCGCCAGCGGTAGATTGACTGGTCCGGGTCACCCGTTGCGCAGATATTGTTGTGCTGTGAGACTAAGGCCTTGGCAATTCTGTACTGGGCGTGATTTGTGTCCTGATATTCGTCGATTAACAGGAATTTGAAACGTTCACCAAGCTCACAGCGAACCTCGGAATAGTCCTCCAATAAAAATGCTGCCTTCATTAACAAGTCGTCAAAATCCAGACCGTTTCGTTCGCTCAGAATACGCTGGTAGCCCAGATATATTGCCGCTAACGTTTTTGAAAAAAAATCATCGGCCCTGTTCTTGAAGGATTCGGCGTCTATCAGCTTGTTTTTCAGGGTCGAAATCGCATCGAGCATTCGGGCAGGCGAAAAGTTCATCGTATCAAGCTCGCAATCTTTGATGGCCTGTTTGATACATCTGGTCTGGTCGGATTCGTCATAGATGCTAAAGTTTGAGTTGATACCCGCCTTATCAGCATATCGGCGAAGGATTCTCACACATAAAGAGTGAAAGGTGCTGATATGTGGTTGGGTTCCCGCAAATCGGGGTCCCTCGGCGCTCGCACCAAGGGTAAACGCCCTTTGGCGCATCTCCTCGGCGGCCTTGTTCGTGAAAGTTATTGCGCAAATATTGTATGGCCGCACACCTGAGTCAATAAGTGCTGCGATGCGATATGTGATTACGCGGGTTTTGCCGCTGCCGGGGCCGGCAAGAACAAGCAGCGGCCCTTCAACGTGAAATACAGCTTTTCTTTGCGAAGGGGTTAATTGTTGCAAAAGTGTATCGTCCATAACTGAGACCGGCCGCCCCGCACCGGTCTGGCGTCAACAAAGCTGAATGGGTGCCGGGTCATTTTGCTTGTTCTGATTGTTTCCTGAGTTTTTCCTCCTCGGCTTCTAATTGCCTGAAAAGCTCCGGCCTTTCAATTCTTATCCGCCCGAGCAAACTCTGCCTTAAATAAGGAGGATATTGCTGGTCGTTAAGAAAATCAAACAAGGCAAAGTATCTTAACAGCTTGAAATCGGGCAGGTCAATCCTGTTTTCGTCACTATATTTCGACTGGTAGTAATTATAAATCTCTTCTGCCATTTTTTCTCTTGCGTATGCCGTGTCGTCATCGCGGATAGCATATAGGTAGAAACTTTCTCTCAGAAGCAGGATTATCTGCTCTTTTGCATCATTTATGCCTAAGGTTTGGAGTTCTTCAACAAATCTTGCCCTTGCAAATTCCTCGATTCGGACCTTAAATTCCTCCATGGGATATAGTTTTCTTAATTGGTCGTAAATCTTTTGCCCCTCACGCTTGTGACCCGATTGATAGAATGAAAGTACGGCATTCTTGAGCATATTCCGGTGTCCGTTCTGAAGGGTTTGATAGCGGCTTTCATCTCCCGCATCTTTATATTTTTGGAGAATCGCAAGCACTGAGTTGTTATATGGCTCGAAAAACCTCAAATCCGGTCGTAAGAATACTTCTTTGAATATCTGCGTCTGAGGTTCCTGTGAGATATCCTGCGAGGGTGCTTGAAGTGACATCTCATAAATGAATATTTTGCCGTTGCGGAATAGGTTCTGAAGACTATGAGCTACGATACGGTCGGTATTGACTTCGCTCGTCTCAATTTCTCTGTCCTGTTCTTTTGCAGCTGTTTGCAGACCCTTGACAGCCCAGTAAATTGCGTGACTGTCGGGGTGCCGCCAATCCATAGGCAAATGTGTATTCGGGTCGCTCCAATCGATAGGACCATAGGTTTTGTTTATCTGGCGCATTACAACAGGGTCAAGTTTCCAGGCCTTTCGTAACTGCCAGGCCTTGGCGAAAATATCGAACTTATCGAGGGCCTCTGTACCTCTGAAATCATCGATTGTCTTACCGGCGGCGGGATTGAACCGGCGGGAGTTTTGCCTTAAAGATAAATAATTACTTACAAACTGTCTGTCATCGGAAAACGCCTCGTCGGCTGATTTCAGGGCCTTTATAAGAGGGCTTATATTTGGGTCACTTTTGATTTCCTGCCAATTGACTGGTGCTTCGGCGAGTACATCGAAATAAGCGTTGTCCGCAGGGCCAAGTAACGGTTCCATCGCCAAAGCCAATTGCAGCTTGTAATATTTGTGTGCGTCGTCTGAGACACCGCCTATTTTGTGCTGGAATATTCTGCCGAGTTCGCGGTAAAGGCTCATGTTTTTGAGTTTGTATTTATCGATGGCCTCGTCGCGAATCAGCTCATAGCCGTTTTTGACCCATTGCCATCTTTGGTCCGGCTGAGTTGCTGGTATAGCGACTGAGATGTTATAAGCCATATTCCAGGCATGGAACTCCCAGACCGATGCGAATCGAGGTTGCAGGATGGTTATCCATTCTGCAAGCTGCCTTGCGTCAAAGAACTGGCCTTCCTCTTTGAGCTTGTCCGCCCGCATCCATAAAATATCTACGACCAGGCCGCGAAAAGCGCCGGTTGCTACGGTTGCAAATGCCAGTGAAGGAGGAATATTCTCTGGCTTGTCGATTATCAGATCCATGTCCTCACGCCGGTGATTTATGGAATCAAGCTGCGTACCGGCGCCGATTAGCAAACCAACCGCAAGAACTATACAAATAAACAAGATTATTCTGTCACGCAAGCGCATTCTCGATACTCGTTTAAGTTGTGAGTATTCTACTCACCAATTAACCACTCACCAATAATGCTCGATGTTCAATTTTAGACTGTAATTTTAGCAATTTCCCGATAACTGAAAATAATTAGGGCAACAACCAGCAGCAAAAATGCTTTAATACAAACCATAACAGCAACGCATCTTGCCAATAAAGACCAGCTCAACAATCGCGCAGGAACCAAGAACTTTGTGGGGTTGAATTTGTCAAACTGCGGTAAAAGCTGAATTATCCACTTAATAGTGTAAGAGTAAATTTTACCAATGTTTACACTCAGGTAGCCGAAGGATTCGATAACAAAACCACTGAAGCTTGCCGTGGAAAAAAGAAAAAGACAAAGCAATATAGCCACGGGGAATGAAAGGAAAGTCGAAGCTAATATGCCTAAGCACGCTAAGAAAATCAAACGAGCCAGGATTAAAAGAACAGCCCTTACGAAGTTGCCGGTGAAAGTATCGGATTTATAGAGCACTTCTATACCGTCCGGTGGAAAGATTATGACCGTATTGTTTAGAGGGACGTTCTGGAATGCAACAGCTAAATGACCATGTTCGGGTACCACCTCTGCGGGGATTTCTATTTCGTGAAAATCGCGAACCGAATGTTTATGGATACGGTCATAAACCGGCGTTTTGCTTTGCGTGCCGTACTTGATGTATTGATAGTCGCCTACAAACCATCTGCCATATACCTGCATATCGGGCGGGTTTACCGCAACATCGTATTTGAATTTTATAAACATACTCTGGTCAAGAGGCTCAACGTTATTAAATTCCCAGACCAGGACCTGACCGATATCAGCGGCTCGTTTCGCAAGCTGTTGTTGCGCGGTAAGTTCGGCAATAATTTCTTTGTACGAGATGTCTTCGGGCAATTCGCGGCTTCTTTCAAGCTGCTCGTATCTTTCTTTTACCTCCTGAGAAACATCGACCGCCGGGATGGCTAAAGCGGCTCGCGCCGTGAAAAACTCGTTGTTGGCCTGGATACGCTCAATCTCGGTAGCGTTGAAAAATTGCGGTGTGTAAATAGTAATCGTGTATATTATAGCTGAAAACAAACTAAGCAAAATCACATCTAATAATACTACGCCGAGAAGTTTTCCTAAAAGAAACTGAAACCGGCGAATGGGTTTTGTGATAACTGTATATATCTGTCTTTGTTCAATGTCACTGGTTACCGAATAAATTGAGATTATAATTGTGAGCAAACAGAGCAAAATACTGGTCAGCGAAAGACCGTAGCTTACGAAGGTCTGCAACCTGCCTTTCAATGTCCCGTCGCCTGTTGCTGAAAAACCCATAACAGGAAGCAGGACGAGCAGCAGGATTAGAAAAACAGCGGCGACTTTCATCCGCAAGGCCTGCTTTATAGTATTTATGGCGACAGCCCAGATACTACCCATCGCCTGTGTCTCCTGCCTGTGATTTGTCAGTTTGCTCTTCGTCCTGGCCTTGAGGCCTTGAGCGGCCTGTGAGCTTCTCTAAAATGCTTTTGTCGATTTGCTCCTGCTCGGCCTGTGGGGCTTCGGATTCGGCCGGTTGTGTTGTAACTTTCTCATCTCTAAAAACGGGTTCTGGCTGTGACAGCTCAGCCGAGCCTGTTAGTTTACTTAGCAGCTCTTCATCGGGTTCGGGCGTGGGACTTTCAACGGGAACAACCTTCTCTGTTGTTGGAGATTCCGGCAAACTCTCCTGCGATACCGGCGTAGAGACGAGTTTATCGAGTATATTTTCCGTAGCGGCTTCCGGTGCGAGAAAGCCGCCGATTTTAGTAGTGCTGACCGCTCCGCTTATGGTCTGTAGCTGTTGTTGGGCGGCTGCCACAGTCTTGATGAAAAATGTCTCCAGTTTCTCCATCGGAGAAGTTACTACGCAGTCGGCATCTTCGTCCTGAATTAGCTGCTTTATCTTCTCAATGGCGGTATCGCTTATGGCGTCGGTGGTAATTTGCCTCTTATTTGTCTGCTGTAAGAGGTCTCTGACCTGACCCTGGTTCTGGATTTTGCCTCCGTATAGAATTGCGATTCTATCGCATACGTCTTCGACGTCCGCAAGGAGGTGGCTGCAAAGTAAAACTGTCTTGCCGCGTTCAGCAAGCTTCAAAATTAAATCCTTTATCTGCCTTGTTCCGATGGGGTCGAGTCCGGTTGTCGGCTCATCCAATATAAGTAAATCGGGGTCGTTTATCAGTGCCTGTGCCAGGCCGATTCTGCGTGCCATACCTTTCGAAAACGTCCCAATGGGTCTGTTTGCGACGGCTTTTAACCCGACCATATCGAGCAGAGCTTCGATACGCATTTTTCGCACTTTAGGTGGTAAGCCAAATAATCTGCCGTAGAAATCCAGAGTTTCACGGGCGTTCAGATACCTGTAAAGATAGGACTCCTCGGGCAAAAAACCGATTCTGGAGTTGACTTTAGAGTCTGTTCCATCACCACCAAGAATTAACGCCCTTCCCTTTGTTGGATGAAGTAAGCCCAACAGCATTTTCAAGGTTGTAGTTTTGCCTGAGCCGTTGGGGCCTAAAAGGCCGAACACCTCATTGTAACGAACCTGTAAATTCAGGTCGTCCACAGCGTAAACCTTAGCCCGTCCCCACCAGTCGGAAAAAATCTTGGTCAAAGAGAAAGTTTCGACAGCGTATTCCATAAACAGTTCAAAAATTAAAAGTCAAAAATCAAAAATGACAATCCGGTACTGCCACAATGCCTCTTATGCCAAAGTGCCTAATGTGACAGCGAAGCTGTCATTCTGAGCAAAGCGAAGAATCTTTTTTTCGTTGGCCAGATCCCTTCGACAAGCTCAGGGCAGGCTCTTCGGCTGCGCCTCAGGATGATACGTAAGTGTCACTTTAGCTCACTTTAGTCACTTTAGCTCACTTTACACTTTTTATAGTTCGTGGTCGAGTTCCTCACCGTAGCGGACGAGTCGAGCACTGTTGAAGACGACAATCAGTGAGCCGGCAAAATGCAAGGCCGCGGCGTAAACCGCCGGCAGCCACCCCGCCGCTCCTGCCGTATCGCCGAGAATGACAAATAATATTCCAAGGCCGAGATTCTGAGTAATAACTCCTCTTGTTTTTCGGGAAAGTCTGACAAGGAAAGGCAGCCGATTCAAGTCGTCGCTCATCAGGGCAATCGACGCAGAATTTATAGCAACGTCACTTCCGGCCGCACCCATAGCAATACCTAAATCACCTGCCGCTAAAGCGGGGGCATCGTTTATGCCGTCACCGACAACTACAACGGTATGGCCGTCTTTTCTTATCTGCTCGACAATCGCTAATTTGTCCTGAGGCAGACAATGTGCCTTGAAATCTGTACAACTCAGCTCAGCAGCAACACGGCTGGCTACTTCTTTCCTGTCGCCCGTGAGCATAGTTACTCGTTTTATGCCAAGATCGAGCAATTCCTTAACGGCATGTTGGGCTTCGGGTCTGGTTTTATCCTGCAAACCAATCCAGCCGATGCACTTCGAGTCCTTCGCCACATAAAGGGTGCTGAAGCCCTGCTCCTCATGCAGGGCAGGGTCGGAAATGTTACTTATATCTACATTGTTTTCCTTGAGGAAGGTATCTCTTCCGACATAAATTTTAGCTGAATCGACCACGGCGGTTACCCCTTTGCCCGGGGTTTCCTGGAAGTTGTCCGTTGCAGGTAAATAGAGGTGTGCCTCCTTTGCCACCTCCTTCAGTGCCCTTGCGGCCGGGTGTTTACTCATCTGCTCGGCGGAAGCAGCGACGGCTAATAAATCAGCCGGCTCGACACCCTCGGCGGGCGTCAATTTCGTAACATATAGCCGTCCGGTCGTTACCGTCCCCGTTTTGTCGAATACCATCGCTGTCATCTTACCGGCAATCTCAAGGTCGGCGACGTTCTTTATCAGGATACCAAGGCGGGCAGAGGCCGAAATCGCGGCAACCATTGCCGTCGGCGTCGCCAGAATCAACGCGCACGGACACGATACAACCAGTATCGTAATGGCCCTGTCCACATCACGGGTGAAGAACAAAACTATGCCAGCAATCATCAAAATCGTCGGCGTGTACCACTTGACATAGCGATCGATTATCCGCATAATCGGTATCCTTGTCTGCTCGGCCTGAATAATCAGCGACTGGACCTTGCCGAGAGTTGTATCTTTGCCGGCTTTTGTTACCGTAATATCCAGCACGCCCGTAAGGTTGTTTGTGCCGGCGAAGACCAACATCCCCGGGACCTTATCAACGGGCAGTGATTCTCCTGTTATTGTTGCCTCATTGACGGAACTGAGTCCTTTTACAACTTCGCCGTCAGCGGGTATGTTGTCACCAGGACGAGCACGGATGCAATCGCCGGTCTTTAGACTGCTGACTTTCACTTCTCTTTCAGAGCCCTCACTGTCGATGAGGTTTGCCTTTGTAGGCGTGAGCTTTATCAGCGATTCAATAGAGGCACGAGCTCCGAGTGCGGTGCGGGTTTCAATAAGCTCGCTCAGGAGCATAAAGAATGCAACGATACCTGCGGTGGTATAATCCTGGGTTGCAAAGGCCGCGATTATGGCCAGAGCAACCAGTTCGTCCATATGTGCGTGCCCTTTAATAAGGCTTTTTATTGCATGAAAAACAATGGGGGCACCGAGCATTATAGCACCGGCCATTGCTAAAAACTCAGCGTTGAAGCTGCCGCTGCCGTAAATGAGCTTGGCAATACCGCTGTTTATCAGCAGCATTCCGCCGGCCAACGTCCCTAAGAGAGCCATACTTACGCGAATCTGCTTGCCGTGAGTGTGTTCAGCAGCAATGTCTTCCTTAAGATGTAAATGTTCGTGAGCCATAATTTCGTATCTTGTTTTTTGTCTATTATCGAATATAAGGTTCAGCTAATTCTTAATCCTCTTGCGTTGTTTGTCCTTTGCTGGTTTTTGGTTTTAACGATGGGTCCCTGTTTATAAGAAATCGCCATTCTGCGCCGGTAGGGATGACAAATTTTTCAACCGCATTATCGAAGATGTTTTCTATAGCGTCCTGATAGATTTTCTGAATAACAAGCTTAGGATGTTTGCGATATTCGGGCAGCAATTCCTGGAAATATTCGGCGTTGGCTCTGGCATTGGCCACGACTTTTGTTCGATAGGCGCGTGCCTCAGTAATTGTCTCCTGTGCTTTACCTGCCAGTTGAGACCATAGCAATTCCTTTTCATCCCCACTGATGGTATCATCTTGTAAAGCTACAAATAATTTCTCAGCGACTGGGCCCGCAGTCTCGTTCAGGGTGCTTTCAGCATAGGTTTGGGCCTGACTTATTGTCGTCTGTCGGTCCTGGCTGGCAGTAACTAAAGCCTTAAATGCTTCATCGACCTGCAGAGGCCAGGTCTTGTCCGTCAATTGTATTTGCACAACTTTTATGCCGCTTTCTATTGTGTCGAGCTTTTGCTGCAGCAATCTTCTGATATGTTCAGTTAACCGTGCGACTTGTTCGTACATAACGTCGTCGATGGTGTAATTGACTATTGCCGTTACAATCACATCCTCAAAGAGGCTCTTCAAAAGTGGCATTATACTTTCCGTTATAACATCAAAGTAAATATCTCCCGGTTTTACGTCTTTGACATAAACGTTCTTAAAGAAACGTTCAGGGTCGTCAATCTTATAGGTTAGCTTCCACTTGCAATGGACGATATTATAGTCACTTCCGGTTGAGCCGGATATTGGCTTATCCTGTCTTTCGCTTCGTGTGATACAATAACCGTCTTTTATCGGGTCAAGTTCGGGCAATACCCGCGTCTTTTGGATAGAAGGTTCAGCGAGCATACGTTCTTGTGTCTGGTAATACCAGAATGACCTGATGACCAAATCTACCTTTTTTTCCACAGGGATTTTTACCATTGTATCTATGGGGTATGGGAACACCCAATATGGCCAGGTTCTGGGTTTGAGAACTCTCTTTTCACCAATGCCTCGAATCTTTCCAAATCGCAAAACAAGGGCCTGCTCGTCTGAGCCAACCGTCTTCAAGCCGGAGGCCAGAAAAGCAACGACCAGTACAACCATTATCACTTTCAGGACAATGAAGCTGATTCTTAGTGCCTCAGATAGTGACTTGCCAGCGGTGTCAAGGTCCTGGGTCGCGGATTTATCCGGGGCCTGTGCCTGCAAATCATTATTACTTTGTTTTTCTTCTTCTACCATACTTTAGCGTGACATTTATTTCTTTTGACGTAATACGGTTCACATTTTTTTTACTTTTTCGGTTTCAGGGACGGGACTTCCTTTAACAGTTTGAAAGGCTCTGAATCGGCGGGTATAACGATAGTTGACCGTTCTTTTAATATCTTTACTAAACTTTCGATATCCCGCAGAAACATCGCGAACTCAGGATCTTCTTCGAGCTTTTTATAATGTTTCGCGGCTTCGGCGTCGCCACGCCCTCGAATGACCTCAGCCCTTGCCTCCGCGGCCGTAAGCAGCACCGAACTCTTAAGATTGGCATCACCTTTTATCTTTGTTGCCTGCCCCTCGCCCTCGGAGATAGTAGCCTCCGTCTTAAGACTTCTTGCAGCCTTCATCCGTTCAAAAACTTTCACAGTGACATCCTTGCTGACCTTGAGCTGTTTTATGCCCAGGGTCTTGACTTCAATCCCATATTCATCGCTGACGGTTTGTTTAAGGTCGGCGAGCATGTCCTCTTCAATTTTCTCAAATATTATTTTCTCCGGGTCGCTGTTTACAAATTCACCAAAGGAGTGCTGCCCGATGACTCTGTTTTGAGTGTCTGTAATCTGGCTGTACAGTTTAACTTCAGCTTCCTTGGGTGTCCCAACGGCATTAAGGAATTTCAAAGGCTCTGCAATCCTCCATACGACATAAGTATTTATAATGATGGGCACAGCACCTTTAGTCGTCGTTTCGCCGAGGTCGGCCTCAAAAACCTGCATCCGAGAGTCAAACCTGTGCACATGGTCTATGGGGGCAGGCAACTTGAAATATAGACCTGGAGCTGTAACTTCGCGTACTGGTTTGCCGAACCTTGTTACCAGGGCCGATTCGGTCTGTCTGACCTGAAACGCAACCAGGTACAAACCCATAATTATCACTACTAATACGATAAAAACTGTAATGGCTATATTTTTCATTTTTTGCTGCTCTCCTCAATGCCACTTATGTCATATATACTTGGCGTGAGTTTTTCCTGAACATCCAGTATGAAAACCTGTATATCATTTTGGTCGGCAACCACAACATATTTTCGTATGTTCTTCGTAGCCTCTTCGAGGGCCACTAATAGAAGCTGGCGTTTATAAATCTCTTCCGCTGCCCTGTATGCCTTGAGCTGACTGGCAAAACGTTCACCGGCTGCTTCTGCAAGTGTCGTTTTCTCAAAGGCATAGCTTTGTGATTCCTTAAGGGTTTTGTAGATATCGCCCTTGGATTGTTCAAGTGCCATATCCAGCTCATTACCGAGCTTTTCTACATCTTCCGGGTTATTTACGTCCTCAGCCTGCTCATATTTTGCCGCAAGGCCGTAAAGCTCGTCGGCAGCTTCCACAGAACCTACAAGCGCACTCAAACTCTTGTCCCTTTCCGCCTGGGCTTCAAAAATAAGTGCCTGTTTCTTTTGGACTGCGCCGATAACTTCCTGGTAGTCTGCTGCGACCTCGGGTGGTGGGTGAATACCCTGCAACCCCAGAAATACGATTTCAACACCTAAGCCCGCCTCGTCTGCTGCCTTCTGGATTTCATGAGTCAAAGTTTTTTTGGCCTCAGACCTGCCTGCTCCAAGCAGACTATGCTCAAGGTCAGCTTCATCATCAACTTCGATCATGGCGTTGGCCGCGAATTTTGTAAGCTCGCGATAACAAATGGCCTCCAGTCGTTTTTCCGGCTCATTGTGATTATAGATAAAAGAATACAAATCCCTCACTTTGTATTGAACAGGAACAGCAGCCATGACAAGGCTCACCGGCACGGCTGATGCGTCGGTGGAAACGATTGTTTGTTTACTGGCCACGAGCAAATGGTATTCTTCCTCATAGTGCTCCTTGCCCCATAGTAATGGGCCATAGCCTGCTGCATCAGTATCCTTTTTTGCCTTAAAGCCGATGTTAAGCTCCATAACTTTCTTAGTCGGATATTTATAAGCAATATCTATCGGCCAGGGCCATTTGAAAGCCAGGCCCGGACCGACAAGCCTGACTTCATTGGTGCTGTTTACGGGATTGCCGAAACGTTCTATTATTGCCTCCTCGTTGGGTGCCACTACGACAATGCAGCTTAATAAATAGAGCGTAACGGCGGCAAATAAAACAAGAGGTGTTATTGCTTTTTCGAGCAGTTTATAAAACCAGGTTTGAGAAACCTTAAAGCCAAACTGATAATCAATGGCACTTGCGGCGCTGCGAAATATTCCGCCCGGCTCATTTATAACCCCCAATAGTCTGCTGTCGAATGCGCTTCTGTTGTATCGGCCTTTTAGTCTTGGGCGGTATATGTCTAAAATGAGATTCAAAGTGGTTTCTGCGCCCAGAACGACAAGCAGAATCGGAACAATCCAGTCAATAACATTTACCATGATGAAAAACTTAAATTGTGCTAATGCCAGGCCTATTGCCAGAGCAAAACACAGGACAGCTATGCCTAACAGAGAGCTGCCCCCAGCCCTTAGCGGCTTCCACTGCGGCTGAGCTGACATGCCGGTGGCATAGCGGGAGATTAAAAAGCTGACGAACGCTATGGCCGTCATACCAATTGCACAAAGCAACGGCTGTTGGGGTTCGTTCTCAACGCCAGCCAGAATAGTGATTAATAAATACAGCCCGAGACCGAATTGATAGGCGGCGATTAGCGCTGAGAATATGGGAATGAACCATTTTTCGAGTATCTGCAGGCGTCGCTGAGCGTCGGCAAATAAACCGGCACGTTCGCCACTGGCTTGAAAGATTGTTGAGGCCTTTCCGTCCTTGTCCAGTTGGCTCATATCGAGCTTTTCCTGCTCGGCCAAAGCACGCTGATGGAATTGTAAGCATAAAACAAGCCAAATCAGGGCGGACGAGAGAATCAGCCAGCTAATCGCAGAGACTGCAAAAAAGCCGCTCCATCGGCCTAAGAAAAAGGCAATGCCGAAAAAGACTACGCTCAAAACCAAAGATACCAGCGATATGTGCTCAGGGCGTTTGGATGATACTGTCATTTTTTATCCCGGTTATATAGTCCGAACAAAAAAACTCAAACACAGTATTCATTTAATATCTATGTATGCTTTTTTTACAAGTTTCAAATTGCGTAATATAACAATAAACGTTATTTTGATATAGGGACAATTGTAAAAAAATTAAGCTTTGGAATAAAGCCAAAATCGCGACGCCTCGGCAGACCGCATAACCGGCGCGAGTTGGTAGTGAAAGATGAATAAGTTATTTACAATAGCGAAAAACACTTTCATAGAAACCCTGAGACAACCCGTCTATGCCATAATCATTGTTGCCGCCTTGTTTTTATTCTTTATAAGTCCTTCTTTGACGATGTACACAATGAGCGATGACAACAAGCTCTTGCGCGAGATAGGATTATCTACGCTGTTTTTGACCAGCTTGTTCATTGCAATATTTTCCGCTTCCGGGGCTGTGGCCCAGGAAATGGAGAATAAGACTATAACCACCGTCCTGAGCAAACCTGTCCAACGTCCTATATTCATTATTGCGAAATTTTTCGGTGTAGCTGCCGCCGTCGTTCTGGCGCATTATATTTGCACCATCGCTCTGCTAATGGCGATTAGACACGGCGTCCTTGAAACCGTAAATGACCTGCACGACTGGACGGTTATCGGCACAGCGGCGGCAGTCGTTCTTGCAGCATTCATACTAAGTGCTTTTTTCAACTACGCTTATGAGTGGAAATTCTCATCGACAGCCATCGTTTTAACCGGCATATTTGCTACATTTGGCATCGTGTTCCTAACTTTTATTGACCGCAACTGGCAGTTTAATCCCAAGGATAACGGCTTAAACGCCGTGGATATCTATGGCTCGGTATTACTGCTGTTGGCTGCAATAATAATTGTGGCTTTGGCGGTGGCACTGTCAGCCAGGTTCAACATTGTGGTAACGCTCTCGGCCTGTATCGGGATTTTTTTGCTGGGTCTTGTAAGCGATTATGCGTTCGGCAGATTGAAGGGTTACGAAGTAAAAAATTTCCAATCCGGCCAATATGAGTTCTTTGAAGCTAATGATTTACCTGAGGATGACGATAAGTACGACCTGGAAAATAAAGTGCCACAGAGATATTTGTGGGCCCAAATTGGCAGATTTCTGGTCCCCAATCTTCAGATCTTCTGGATTAGCGACGCCATTTACGAAGAAAGCCAGGTCCCTGTAAAATATATCGTGCTAACTGCTTCTTATGCCTTGTGCTACACAGCAGCCATACTCGCAGTAGCCATCGCCCTCTTCCAACGCCGACAGGTCGGATAAAAGACGCATCTCGTATAAATACGAATATCGAAATTCGAAATCCGAAACAATATCAAAATTCAAATCCCAAATGTCCAAAACACTATAGTGGTCTGTCCTTACAACGTCTCGCAAAACAGGAAACTTCGATTTGTTTTGAATTTTGTATTTTGGTCATTTGTATTTGTTTCGTATTTCGTGCTTCGGATTTCGTATTTCCTTTACAACGGCTATCTCATCGCAATTTTCCTGCTTTGGACACCTCGCACAGTCGCTCCAGACCTTCATCGGAAGCGTCTCTTTTTCAACAACTTTAAAGCCCATTTTTTCAAAAAAGTCCGGCTCAAGCGTAAGCGCAAAGACCCTCGGCACACCGAGCCGGCCGGCCTGTTCGAGTGCGGCGGTTACCAGCATCTTGCCGATGCCTTTTTCCTTGTTTGCTCCATCGACTGCCAGCGATTTTATTTCCGCTAAGTCCGACCAGATAATCTCCAGCGCACAGCAGCCGACCACATTACCATCGGCCTCAGCCACTGTAAAGGCCTGTAAATTCTCATAAATATCAGCCATTGAGCGAAACAACATCCTGTCCTGCTCCGCATAAGAGCTTATCAGAGCGTTAATTCTACTAACATCCGAAATTTTCGCACTGCGGATATCCATAGACAAAGAGTATAACCAATTGTGGGAGATTATCCAATATCAATCCCAATTCTCTCGGCACGAAAAGCGGTAAGTATAAAAAAGCCAAAAAAGGCTGGAAAAACAATCGCATCTCGTATATCGTATCGCGAATAGCAAAATCTGTGAAATATGCAGTTATATAATCTGTGAAATCTGTGGTTAAGAAGTCTGTGGATGAGATTTATACTTATTGACAAAGTTGTTTCGCTGGAAAATGGCAGGCAGATAAAGGCGGTCAAGAGCGTTTCTTTAGCGGAGGAATATCTGGCCGACCATTTTCCAACGTTTCCGGTTCTGCCCGGCGTACTGCTGCTGGAAGGATTAATCGAGTCGGCATCGTGGCTGGTGCGCCGGACGGAAAATTTCGCCCACAGTATGATATTGCTTGAGCAGGCAAGAAATGTAAAATATAAAAGTTTTCTGGCCCCCGGCGCTCAGATAGAATATACGGTTCAGGCTAAGACTATCGAAGAAAGCATAAGCAGCTTTACCGGCTTTGGCGTATCGCAGGGCGAGCGAATTGTTGAGGCACGATTCGGTTTAAGGCATTTTAACTTAGCCGACCAAAGTTCAACAATGGCGGCAGTGGACGCTACGATAATCGAGAATATGAAAAAACGGTGGCAACTATTAAGATAATTTGTAGTTAGTTACTGTAGTGAAAACAGTATTTGTCATTCCTGCGGAGACGGGAATCCAGCTTTTTTGTCTGGACCCCTGCTTTCGCAGGGGTGACATCGTCGGTTTTTGTTTTCCATAACAGATACTAATTAACAGTTAAGTAAGTGAAAATTAAAGACATATAAAGAAAAGACCGTTACACAAGTAAGGATACTGGAGGTAAAAAAGTATGGCAATGAGTCGGGACGAAATTATGCAGCAGGTTCAGGAAGTTCTCGTAGATGCCTTGGGCGTTGATGACGATGAGGTTACAGCCCAAGCGACCTTGATGGGAGATTTGGGAGCTGAAAGCATAGACTTTCTGGACATAGTCTTTCGACTTGAGAAAGCGTTCGGAATAAAAATCCCGCGGGAAGAGCTCTTTCCCGCTGAGAATCTGATGAACGATTCTGAATTTGTCCATAACGGCAAATTGACTGAAAAAGGACTGGCCGAACTGCGAGAGAAGATGCCGCATACCGACATAACAGCGTTCGAGAGCGACCCTGACATTAACAAGTTAGGCGACCTGTTCACCGTCAATGCGATTGTAAATTACGTTGAAGGTAAGCTCGAGGCTGCTTAATAATGTAAAGTTCCTGAAGGTATTAGCGGCAGGATGGCTCAAAGTCAATCTGCTGCTGACTTTAATATAGGCAATAAATGCGTTGGATTTGGATAGACAAATTTGTTGAATTTCAGAGCGGCCGGCATGCCGTGGCGATCAAGAATGTAACGCTCGCCGAAGAGCATTTGCACGACCATTTTCCCGGCTTTCCCGTTATGCCCGAATCCTTAATGATTGAAGCAATGGCACAGACATCGGGCATACTCGTTGGCGAGGCAAAAAAGTTTCAGGAAAAAGTCATCCTGGCAAAGATTAAAAAAGCCGTTTTCTTCGACTACGTAAAGCCGGGCGATACCATAAAATTAGATGCCAAAATTGAATCCATCGCCCAAGAAGCGGCCAGCATAAGCGGTAAAATCACCCGTGCGGACAAGTTAATCGCCGAGATAGATTTGATGTTCAGCCATATAGACCAGAATCTGGGAGGTAAGGAATTCCCCCAGGAAAACTTCGTGTTTGATACAGGCACATCAGTATTCGAATCGCTTCTGCGGGATGTGCTTTCAGGAAGTGCCGGTGCTGCCGATTCGGAGCAAGACCGATGAATTCGGCTCGTGTAGTAATAACCGGCCTTGGCGCAGTAACCCCGCTCGGATTGACCGTCAGCGATACGTGGGAAGGCCTATGCGCCGGTACTTGCGGGATAGATAAAATTACAGCATTTGACCCTGTGGGCTTCAACTGTAAATTAGCCGGCCAGGTCCCCGATTATAAAATACGAAATTATGTGCCGAAGACATATCGCAAAGCCGTCAAGCTGATGTCCAGGGACATCGAGCTGGCGGTCATAGCCGCTAACGAAGCCCTTCTCCACGCCGGCCTTATTACAAGGGGTATCGACCCCGAAAAAATCAACGTAAATCCCGAGCGTATGGCAATCAATCTGGGTGCAGGTCTTATAAGCTGCGACCTGGTCGAGCTGGCCCCCGCGGTGGCGGCAAGCATTACCGACGGCAAATTTGACATTCATAAATGGGGCAAAGAAGGCCTTGAGCTGGTAACGCCTTTATGGCTGCTGAAATACCTGCCCAATATGCTCGCCTGCCATATAGGAATTATTCACGACATCCAGGGACCGAGCAATACTATAACCTGTGCCGAGACCTCTGCTCATTTGTCGATAGCTGAAGCGGCCCAGATTATCGCCCGTGGCGGCAGTGACTTCGCTCTGGCCGGCGGTGCTGAGGCAAAAGTAAATCCTATCGTTATGATTCGCCAGTGCCTGCTTAAAAGAGCTACCAATCAGAATAACGATGAGCCTGCTTCCGCCTGCAGGCCCTTTGACGCCGATGCCAAAGGCTCAGTCTTTGGTGAAGCCGCCGGTGTAGTGATACTGGAAAGTCTGGAAAATGCGGAAAGGCGAGGTGCAAAGATTTACGCCGAGGTGGTTGGAATCGGCCACAGTAATAGTATAAACCCCGCGTATGAACATCTTGAGCCGGATGGTAAGGGAATTGAGATAGCAATAAAAAAGGCGATGGCTGATGCAAAGATAGAGCCGGGAGATTTAGACCTGATAATCCCGCACGGGACGGGGATAGCAGCCGATGACTTGGCTGAGGCAAAAGCAATCCAGTCGGCTCTCGGCGAAGCGGCAGCAAAAACGCCCGTTTGGCCGACCAAAAGTATGCTAAGTAACACAGGCGCTGCAAGCGGAGCAGTTGACATCATCGCCGCAGTTTGCGCAATGGTTGACGGTAGGATACCCGCTGCGAAAAACTGCGACAAAAAGGCGAACGGCTGCGGCTTGAATATCCCCAATCAGCCGCAGGAAAAAGACATTCGCTATGCACTGTCCTGCAGCTATACTTACGGCGGACAAACAGCAGCACTAATACTTAAACAACCAGATTGAATATCCAATATCGAACAAGGAATGACAAATGGTAAAGGAGACAGAAATGAATTTTTGGAAAGCTGAGCCTTTAAAAGACTACAAGAGTGTATTTTCCAGATTTTTCTTTCGTCTAATCTGGTGTTCAGTCGGGGGTATTCTCAGTTCCCTCTTTTTCTTTTATTTCCTCCAAAAATCACTTTTTTTATTCATGGCAGCATGCGTGATTGGAATTTCGACACTGGGTGCTGTTTGTGATATTTGGAGATTAAAAACGTAAAAGAAAAAGTTCGATGGTTTAACTTCGACATTGGTTATTCCTTGTTGGATATTCATTATTCAAAATAGGACATGAAAGGTATCTCAAAGGTCTAATAAATGACTGAGCAGGTTGTAATAACCGGAATGGGCATCGTCTGTCCTTTGTGCCACGATGTAGAATCACTCTGGCAGGCAATATTAGCGGGCAAGAGCGGCGTGGCCAAGACAACCATCTTCGATGCCTCGACGTTTCCTACCACATTCGATGCCGAAGTCAAGGATTATGACTTTGCAGAATACACAGAAAATCCGCAGTTGCACAAACACGGTAATCGAGGCTCCGGCTTTGTCATCGGCGCAGCGAATCAGGCCTGCACACAAGCTAAGATTGATGTTGAAACCGCCGAGCCGACAGACGGAATAGACCGAGGTAGGTTGGGGATTTATTTGGGTGCAGGCGAAGGCTCCGTTGACAATGATGTATTTTTCGCTGCAATAGTTGAAGGATGGGACGCAGACAAAAATGAAATGGACTGGGACCGATGGGCGCAGGTCGCCTTCGGCAGAATGGACCCGATGTGTGAGCTTGAGCAGGAGCCGAATATGCCGGCTGCTCATATCGCAATGCTCACGGGAGCGCGAGGGCCGACAAGAAGCTGCCTTACCGCCTGCGCAGCCAGCACTCAGGCCGTAGGCGAGGCAACAATGCTAATCCGCAAAGGTGACGCGGACATAATGATTGCAGGCGGTGCGCATTCAATGATACATCCGCTGGGCCTTATGGGCTTTAATCGTCTCACCGCCCTATCGACAAGAAATGACAGCCCACAAACGGCATCAAGGCCGTTCTCAGCTACCAGAGACGGATTCATTCTTGGTGAAGGTGCAGCGATTGTCATTCTCGAATCCTTGAGCTCAGCTAAGAAAAGAGGAGTTGAAATTTTAGCTGAGGTCATCGGCTACGGCAGCAGCTCCGACTCATTCAGAGTTACCGACATGCACGAACAAGGCAGAGGCGCAATACAGGCAATGACTGCGGCGCTTGCCGATGCCGGCATCAGTTATAAAGACATTGACTACATAAACACGCACGGCACAAGCACAATGGAAAACGACTCAATAGAGACCAAGGCAATCAAAGCTGTTTTTAAGGAAGAGGCGAAAAAGACCCCTGCCAGCAGTGTCAAGAGTATGCTTGGCCATCTAATCGGTGCAGCCGGTGCCGCCGAGTTGATTACCTGTGTCCTGGCCATTCGAGACAATATACTACCGCCCACAATGAATCTGATGGACCCTGACCCCGAGCTTGATTTGGATTATGTGCCTAATAAGCCGCGGAGATGTGAGGTTGATGTGGCAATGAATCAGTCCTTCGGATTCGGCGGACAGAATAACGTCTTAATTATTAAACGTTTCTCGTAACCTATGACCCGGGGAATTGAGATACGAGTTACGAGCGACGAATTATGATTGACGTCAGTTCGATGGCAAGGTACACTTCACGGAATCTGACAAGCGGACGTTTCGGCTTGCTGACCAGAGGGATAAAAAAGTAAATTAAGGAGAGAAAATATGAAAAAGTCAATTATTATAAACCTGAGTCTGGCTGTTCTTGTAGCAATCCTGGTCTGCGGCTGCCAGACCGTGGGGCCTTCCGACGAGCAGCTCGTCAGCACTACAATGGCCGATTGGAAAGCATCTCTGATAGCTGAGGATTTGGATAAGTTAATGGCTGTCTATTCTACGAACTACGTCTCCACCAAGAGAACCGGCAAAGACTCGATCCGCGAGGTTATGACCAAAGCCTTCGAAAGTAATGTTATGGATAACGTCCAAATAAATATCGAAGGTGCCAAAATTATGATTGAAGGCGACAAGGCTGTATTCAGTCCTGTTGAGTTTATTTCCGATAGAGTCACATTCACGCGCGAATACAAACTCCGGAAAGAAGATGGGGCCTGGCTTATTGTAGGCTCAACACGCCTGGAACAATAGCCTTGGAGCCAGCGCACTAAATCACGCGTAACTGTAAAAAAGTAGTTTAAAGCAGAACGAGCTCGGGGTAAATATAAGCGTTTGGGTGGCACCCACAAACTTGTTTGGGGGTGGTGACTTCCGAGCTGGAAATAACATATTTGTACTCCTTTAAAACACTATGATTGACATTAAACAAATAAGAGACAATCCTGAAAAGTTCAAGAAAGCCGCAAAGGATAAAAACTTTAATGTCGATATCAATAGATTGCTCGAAGTGGATGCCAAACTTCGTTATAGTAAAGCAATGTTACAAAATATTGCTACTGATAAAAACCGTATCGGCAAATCCATTTCTACATTATCAGGTGATGAAAAAGATTCTGCGCTCATAACACTTTCAGAATTAAAAAGCGACGAAGTAGAATTGCAGAAAGAAATTAAAGAACTTCAACCGGAATTTGATGAGCTTATGCTCCAAGTGGCCCAGCCGGCCGATGATGATGTGCCAATAGGTAAGGATGATACCGAAAATGTCGAAATAAGAAGGGAGGGTGAGATTCGGAAGTTCGATTTCGAGCCCAAAGACCACGTACAATTGGGATTGGCCCTGGGCATTATAGATATCGAACGAGGCGTGAAATTAGCAGGGACAAGAAACTACATCCTCAAAGGTGATGGAGCGCTATTGCACTGGGCCGTTCTGCGGTTCGCAATGGACTTCATGGTCGATAAAGGATATGTCCCAATGTCGGTGCCGCTTCTTATGAAAGACCAGACAATGATAGGCACCGGTTTTTTTCCGGGCTCCGAAGACCAGACATACCGAATGGAAAAGGACGAGCTCAATCTGGCAGGGACCGCCGAGGTCCCGCTGACAGCCTACCGTATGGGGGAGATATTAAGCGCCGAAGAGCTGCCGTTAAAGTACGTGGCACTTTCAAGCTGTTTTAGACGCGAAGCCGGCGCCGCAGGCAAAGACACCTACGGCCTTTACAGAATCCACCAGTTCGATAAGGTTGAGCAGGTGGTAATTTGTGGGAACAGCATAGAAGAAAGCAACAAATTCCACAATGAGATTTTAGCCAACGCCGAGGCGGTTATGCAGGCGCTGGAGCTGCCCTACCGTGTTGCAAATGTCTGCACCGGCGACCTTGGCAGAGGACAGGTCAAAAAATTCGACATCGAGGCCTGGATGCCCTCGCGCGGCAACTATTGCGAAACCCACAGCGCAAGTAAATTCTACGAATTCCAGGCCCGACGAATGAATCTCCGCTATAAAGACACCACCACGAAGAAGAACCAGTTCTGCCATACTTTGAACAACACCGTCATCGCCTCACCGAGAATACTCATCCCCATCCTGGAGCTTTACCAGCACCCCGACGGCTCGATAACAATACCAAAACCACTCCGCCCATATATGAACGACAAAGAAATAATAACAAAAAGTTGAGTCTTGAGATTTATTCGGGAGGAGGTTATATAGCAAATCTCTGATTAGGAGGTCAAAAATGAAGCGTTACTTAAAAAAACTTGTTTGCAGTATATCTATAACATTTCTGGTCGCCGGTTGTGCTCCCGAAACTACTGTTCCGCTTAGTGAAGACTATATTACATTAAAACAAAAAGAATGGCTGGCAAAAGCTTATAGATACGACAAAAATGGCTGGATATTTCTGCATATTGAAGGAGAGCCTTTTGAAAGAGGATTCCAACGAGGATATTTAACTGCAAATGAAATTGATGAGTTTTTGCACACACTGTCTTATGTGCGAAAATTTCAGACTGCCAAAGACCTCGATTTCTTCGTTGAAGCGGCCGCTAAACTTTTCAAGGGAAAAATTTCCAAAGAGTATGTTGAAGAAATTAAAGGAATGGTTGCAGGGATGGAAAGAGCAGGTAAAAAAGTAACTTTTGACCAGATGCTTTTTATGAATGGATTTATTGATATCGGGTACTGGTGGTCTCAGGAGAAAGAATCGAAAAGTCCTGGCTGCAGTGCTTTTATTGCCACCGGAGAGGCCACCGCTGATGGCAAAATAGTCATGGCGCATAATTCGTGGATATCTTATTCTACCGGTAGATTTTGTAATATTATCTTAGACATTGCCCCCGACAACGGTCATCGAATCCTCATGCAATCCTGGGGCCCTTTAATATATAGTGGTACAGATTTCTTCATTACAGGAGCCGGTCTAATTGGTACCGAAACGACTATTGGAGGTTTTAGGGGTTTTAATGAAAAAGGGACTCCTGTTTTTGAAAGGGCCAGGCGAGCAATGCAGTATGCAGACAACATTGATGAATGGGCCCAGATAATGATGGAAGACAACAATGGCGCTTATGCTAATTCCTGGCTATTAGGAGATATTAAGACCAATGAAATTGCCCGTCTTGAGCTTGGTTTAGAGCATTACAATTTAGAGAAAAAGACTACCGGTTATATTTCAGGTTCAAATGTCGCAGATAATATCGAAATCTTAAGAGGGGAAACCCAAGCCACCTATGATGATATAAGAGACCGTTCTGTGGCACGCCGGGAACGCTGGAAACAGCTTATGAAAGAGCACTATGGAGGAATCGATGTTGATATTGCCAAACGAATGTTAGCTGACCATTATGATATATATTTGGGGAAAGAAAATCCGAGTTCCAGAACGATATGTGGTCACCATGAATTAGATGATGGAAGCATCCCGACAAGCCGAGGCGCTTACTATCCGGGAGGAGCCGTTGACGGAAAAGCTGTTGATTCTAATTTAGCAAAGAACTGGCGGTTTTGGGCAAAATGGGGAAGCTCCTGCGACATTGGTTTTAATGCGAAGGAGTTTTTAGAAAAACACACTCAGTATGACTGGCTCCGGGGATACTTAAAAGATTTACCTGCCGAGCCCTGGACTATTTTTCCTATTAAGGAAAGGGAGTAATCCTGTGCTTGCCTAGTAACAATACCGAAAGCCCTCCTCCAATATATGAACGGCAGGGAAAAGATTGTCCGCATATCATAGTGCGAGATAAGATCCAGCAGAAAGCACCTATTGCCATTCCCTCGTCACCTTTTTCATTCCCGCAAAACTCGTCCTCGACTCCGACAGGAGAGCGGGAATTCAGAAGGAATTCGATTTGAGGAAAAGACTCAATCAGATTATTGTCAAAAAACTTTTTCCAGGCAACTTAGCCTGACTTATAACAAAATATCTCTTTACACTCTGGCTTGAATACCTACAATTCAATATAGTAAATGAAAAGCGACACCCATTGACTTTTCTATGTTAAGAAAGGTGGGATTATACTATGAGAAAGAAAGTGTACAATTTGCGTTTTCCCGCTGCTGGTGAATGTGGTGAAGAAACAAGCTTACATGGTTACAAATTCAAAAAAGTTGAAAATTATAATGTAGAAATCAAGAAACTTGCGGATCGAGGTATCAGCGTAGCGACTGCTTGGGTCGATGTCCCCGAAAAAGAAGAAGAAGCAGTGTTAAGGTGGACATCGAATGATACGGCTTTGAAAGACATAATTTTACTTCTTTCTCTTTTCACAGGATACGATGTCCATGTGGTTAACAAAAATGAGCGTCTAAAGGGGGCTGATACGAGGAAATATCTAACAGGGAAAGATTTGAGAATCTCAGTTGTTATACCTCGATACTTTGAAGAAACTTTCAATGATTTGTACAATTTGGTAAGGACCAAACATTGGAAGAAAAAATATCATAATGGTTGGTTTCTACTTTTGGCCAAACATGCTTTTCGCTGGCAGCCTATTGAATTTGCTTTCACCCAATGCTGGACTATGTGGGAGCATCTTTTTTCCATTATGAACCAAGGATGGCTTTCAGAGGATGGAATACGCAGAGTTTACTCATCTGAAAAAATAGCCTTTCTCTTATCGGAGTACGGTTTAATTGAAAAATTAGAAAATCCAAGGAAGCAACTGAAGCCATTTGTTGATGCCAGAAATAGGTTTATACATTTTGGACGTTTCCATGAGGGGGATTCATACTATCAAAATGCCCTACTTTTCACAAATATGACCGATTGTATACTCGCAAAAATACTGGAGCTTCCACCATCTTCGAATGAACATAAGATAACGAAGGCCTTGAAGAATCTTCTCAAGTAACCGAAATTTCCTGAATTGATATTCATTTGCCATGGGTGACATCCAGCAAAAACTATCTTTGATTGATAAATAGCTCTCATAGAGCAACGCAAATGTCCACAAGCAAATTATAAGCAAAGCCCCCCTGCAACTTCCTCCCGTAGTCTGTTTTGCAGTGGATGTTATCGCAGGCTAATATCAAGCTTTAAGGACACCTGCTGCAGCTTTTTATCAAGTGTCCAAAATGGAATTCCCGTCAGAACCGCAGAGGCAAGCAGGTGAGCGTCAACATAGCCGATACCTCTGCCCATGAGCCGATTACTTTCAATAAATTGCAAAACCTCTTCATGTTCCGCTTGTTTTGCCATAGGAAGAGAATGCAGCAGGGAAAGTATCTCAGTCCGATTCTTAAGATTTCCGCAGGCCAGCTCACCAATGATAAATGGATGGCAAACAACTCTTCCATCATTTAGTAGAATCTCAAGGTCAGAATTGCCGGCCCGGAAGTGAGAGACCCACACAGAACTATCAACCAGAACCATATTATTATCTGCCTCCGCTTCTTCTGCGGGGTATGGGTTTTAATTTCTTTTCAGTTCCGCCCAGTATGGCAAGTCTTTTGCTGCTCTCAAGAGCGATTAAGGCCTCTAAGCCAAGTCTAACTAAAGAAGTCTTTTCCTTAATTCCGGTTAATTTTGACGCTTTACCTACCAATTTATCATCGATATTTAATGTGGTTCTCATTATCAATTCCTTAAATGTATAAATATATGTATTATTATGCACAATGTATACATATTTTTCAAGAGCTTTTTATTTTTTTGAGCCAGATGTCTTGATTGACCTCTTGAATCTACGATGTCCGCATTCGCTTTTAATAAAATTAGTCAATCCTTCAGAAAATGTCAAGATTTCCGCCTTTTTGGCCTCAAAATTAGTCTTGTGTCTTGGGTCTTGAGTCTGTAGTCTGTTCGGCTATGGACGACATCCAGCGAAAGTTAGCTCTGATTGACCAGCAATTAGCCGGCAGGAATCTTCACAGGCAAATCATAAGCACCTGCCCCCTTGTTTTTCCAGCAATTGGCTTAATCGTCGGAATTCTGATACAAAACTCGTTGCTCGGGCCACGGCTCCTCTGGCTCTGGCTGATACTGCTTTCCTTGCTTACAACAGCAACTGTTTTCTTCTTTATCATCCAACAATCTTCTTCTAATCACCACTCACCACTCACCACTCACCAATACGCCACAGCGTATTTGGCCCTGGCCTGCTTCATATGCCTTGGTGCGATTCGGCTGATAAGTTTTCATCGACCAAAGCCAAACGACATCAGCAATCTTGTCACCGATGAGCAGAAACTGGCAACGATTCGAGGCCTGATTGTTACCGAGCCTTATGTTAACAAAAACCGAAACTGGGAATTCGCCAGATTCAAGTTTACCGACCCGGCTACCAGCTTCTACCTCAAGCTCACCGAAGTAGAAGCTATTCACGGCTGGGCAAAGGCAACCGGCACCGTTCGAGTACAGGTTGATGAGCCGGTCCTGGACTTAAAAGCCGGTGATTACATACAGGCGTACTGCCGCCTGGACAGATTCAGCCCCCCTACCAATCCCGGCCAGTTCGATGTGGCCAAGTACCTGGCACGGAAAAATGTCTTTATCGCCGCATCTGTTAAATCACGGGACGGTATCGAATTGCTGCAAAGCACCCCCCCTGCCGTTTTCACAAAACTAAAAAGCAGGCTCAGGCAATCGGCCGCACAGGCATTATTGGGTAATGTGTCACCAGAAGAGCCAAGCCGAGGCCTGCTGGAGGCATTGCTGCTGGGCTATAGAGGAAATATCGACAGCGGCACTTACAGGGCATTTCGCAAAACCGGCCTGCTGCACTTTATCAGTCTGTCCGGAATGCACCTGGGCATTTTGATAGGGATTATCTGGTGGCTTTGCAAAACGGCAGGTTTAATGAAACCTGCCCGCGCGGTTATTTGTATAATCGCAATAGCTATATTTTTGTTAATTGTCCCGCCGAGAGCACCTACGCTAAGGGCAGCTATTATATGTAGTGTTTTCTGCGTATCATTTTTCTTTCACCGATATTCCAATCCCATCAACACATTATCATTAGCAGCGCTCATTCTTTTGCTCATAAGGCCAACTCAATTGTTCGAGGCCGGCTGGCAGCTCTCCTTCGGAACAGTGCTCGGAATTCTACTTTTTGCGAACCGAATACACTTCCTTCTATATGAAAAAATAACGGGTTTGCCTTGGCGTAAAAAAGTTACGGAGGCAAAACCGCTCTTACTCATATTTTCAAAGCTGGGGCCTTATGTATTGAGATTATTCTCTGTAGGCCTGGCAGCATGGCTGGGAGGTGCAGGCATCTTACTCTACCACTTTTACACAATCACGCCATTGGCAAGTATCTGGACCGTACTGGTCTTTCCATTGGTTAGCGCAATCCTGGTATTGGGATTCTTGAAGATAATTTTGTTTTTCCTATTGCCGACACTGAGTGCTTTTTTAGGAATTATTGTTACCCTCTTGTCAAGCTCTTTTATTTGGATTGTAAAGCTTGTCGCCCATCTGGATATTTCAGAAATACTGATAGGTCAGGTGCCGCTTGCACTAATAATTTTATATTACTGCTTTGTTCTTTTTACCGGTTTTGTTTATTTCAAGCGTCCACTAACAAAAAAAGTAATCTGCACAGCGATATTTTTAGCAATGTTTGTTTTTCTGGGCGCCACGAAATGGCAAAGGACACATCGGGACAATTTAGTCATCACCTGTCTTGACGTAGGCCACGGCCAGGCAATATTGGCTCAGCTTCCGGGCAAAGCAAACGTTTTGTTTGATGCAGGCTCGCTGCACAAAAGCGACATCGGCGGACGAGTTATCGCACCATTTTTGGATTATATCGGAATAAATAAAATCGATGCCATTATCATAAGCCACAACGATATAGACCACATAAATGGAATACCCCGGATTGCCGAACACTGCGAAGTCGGTGGAGTTTACGCCAATAAAGTCTTTTTTGATAAGGCGGACCAATGGGGCACGGCAAAATTTCTCAATGACTGCCTGATAGAAAAGGGCCTCAAGATAAAACGCTTGGACAAAGATTTGAATTTAAGCAGCAGTGCCAATATAAAAATACTCTGGCCGATTGAACAGATACTCCAAAATGAAGAATTAAGCGACAACGAAAAATCTTTAGTTTCATTGCTCGAATTTGCCGGCACAGAAATACTTTTATGCTCCGACATTGAAAAATTTGCACAAAGAGAGCTTCTCTGGCTGTATCCTGACCTAAAAGCCGACGTTGTCGTTGTTCCTCATCATGGCTCGGTCAATACGTTAGAGGATATTTTTTTGGAAAAACTCGATGCGGATATTTTGATATGCAGTTGTGACCGAATCCAATACGAAAGACAAAAACAGATAATTAAAGCAAAAACCAGCGACAGGTCGTTCTATACACCTAAACACGGTGCCGTTTCTGTCTGTATCAGTAGTGACGGTGTGATGGAGACTAAAACATTTGTCCCGTAGTTAACTGTTGGTCTTGCGGAGTTTGCAAAACCAAATGAGAATCATACGTTGTCTATCTGCGGTATTGTGCAAAAATTGTCTTTACGCAATACGCAATGAGGAACGTCACCTCATATGCACCACGATTTCGACTCTCCGGTTTTTCGCTCTACCGCTGGCGGTTGAATTGGAAGCAATAGGCTGGCTCTCTCCACAGCCTACCGCCTGAATATCTTTTTCAGAGATTCCGCGTTTGACTAAGTATCTAAGTACGGAAAGAGCACGTTGAGCGGAAAGTTCCCAATTGTCTTTCCATTTTGATTTCTTGATTGGGTCCGTGTCGGTATGGCCTACAACATCTATTCGTTTACCGGGGTATTTATCCCGCAATACCGAACGAATATGGTCGAGCTCGGTACTGGTTGTTTTTTTTAACTCGGCCTTTCCTGAGTCAAACAATATGGCGTTCGGAAGCGTTACTGTAATCGTTCCTTTAGATGGGTCGAAGGCGACATCGTAGCCCTCTCCAAAACCTGTTACGTCGGCTGGGGTTTTACTGCTTTCTTCGATCTGCCTTTGGAGCTCTTCGATTGTCATCTGGTCTTGCGATATCCGGTCGGCAAGCTGACCCTTTTCAGACCTTTCACGGTCGAGCAGACCCTTTAAATTCTCATGCTCCACGTTTAGAGCGTTATATTTTTTCTCCCAATTAGTGCAGCCCGGCAGAAGGACAAATACTACAAGACAAATCAGCAGAGCGATTGTTTTTTTGTTGGTAATCCGCATTTGATATCTCCTTATAATTTTGAAATTTAGACCTTTTGTTTCAACGATAGAACACAAAACTCAGATAATCACGAATCCAATCGTGTAGAATCATAACAACAAATATACCCAAAGACAAGAACGGACCGTAGGGAATTTGTCGAATTTTTTTAAAAAACATCTGAAAGCCCGCCCAGGCCAGGCCAAAAAATGGTGCCACAAAAAATGCCACAAAAACATAAAGCGGCCCTATTACCGCCCCCGCAGCGCCCATTAGATGCACATCACCGAGACCCATTGCTTCTCTTCCGAAGGCTAAGGTACCAAAGATACGGATGCCCCAGACAATACCGCAGCCCACGAAGTAACCCCACGCACTGCCCAGAAGTCCTGCAACGACAGGATGTTGCGAGAAATTCTCCCACCAGGCCCCTACCTGTGTAACTTCTCTGACAATCCAGAGCAACGCCGCCGAGCAGACGATTATAGGCAGCAAGAAGATGATTTCTCTGCACGCCTCCAGACGATGGTTAAACTCGTTAGAAGTCCAATCCGGTTCTGTAGCAGTGGCCTCTGATGACTTGCTTCTAACGGGGTCAAACTTTTGCTCACTTGGGTTTTCTACTTTCTGTCCTCTATCCTCTGTTGTCTGTCCTCCGTCCTCCAATTCGTAACTTCTTTTAATCAAACCACTTGCTAACAGCACCAGGGATATAACCAGCCCTGCCGTTGCCCCGACGGCCAGCGCACCAGTATGTGCCGATGCACTCGGCAAAAGTGAATACGCACGAATCAGGGTAGGGTCAATTATATAAACTCCGACCGCTGAGCCGATAAACCCGGCTGCGGTAACAAACCAGCAAATAGACAGTGGAATAATCCAGTACTCTAAATCAATCGCTGAGGCGGCAATAAAAGCTCCCAACATAATGATGTGAAGAAGATAGATAAGCCAGCCTCCGCCCACAAATGACCTGAGGCCATCTCGCAAATTGGCCTGAAAATATAAAACGAAAAGGCCTAAGAAAATTAAACCGGTCAGCAATTCAATGAGAAAATAACGCGGCGAAATCGGCGCTCTGCAGTACCGACACTTCCGCCCCAAAAGCAGCCACGAAGCCAGCGGTATATTGTCGTAAAAACGAATATGCTTACCACACGCCGGACAAGCTGAAGGAGGTGTTACCAAAGACTTATCACGAGGTAAGCGATAGATGACAACGTTCAGAAAGCTGCCTATGCAACAGCCGAAAGCAAAGATAAAGACAAGCCAAATCCAATCCGGTACTGCCACAATGCCTCCCTAATAAAAAATTCGAAACACGAAATTCAAACGTTCAAAACTGACTTTTACAAGCATCCAGTATCGAAAATCAAGCCAAGTTATTTCAAACCTAAATATTTTCTGATATGCCTTACTAAGTGGTTATCAATCTCGATGTGCCTCGGAACGGGCTGTTTCCGTCCAGTAGATGGGTTTATGTAGATGTCGTGCCTTGCTCCAGCTCTTAATAAAACACAGCCATCTTTTGTGAGCTGGTGGATGAATTTCTTTCGCTTCATATTGCAATTTCTTTCATCTTGTGTTCTTCAGGCACCTCATCCATAGCCATCAATAGATACGCATCCTTAATATTCTCCTCTAATTCGGCCAGAGTTTCTCCCTGGGTCATAATTTCTGGATGCTCAAGAAGCTTTCCCAACCAATATTTCTCGCCCTTCCAATAAATCATAGTCATTTTTGTTTTCATAGACGTTGCTCCCGTTATTCTGACAGTTTAACTTATGATAATATTATAACACATGGCCCTACTATTTCAATCAGTGCTTATCCACATCTAACAAAGAACCGTTTTTAGCCAACCAATCTCTAATAATCAGCTTTACTTTTTCCTTTCTTGTTAACTGCAGCAGCCGAAAGCAAAGATAAAGACAAACCAAATCCAATCCGGTACTGCCACAATATTTCCTATTCTAAAGTGCCTAAAGTGACAGCGAAGCTGTCATTCTGAGCGAAGCGAAGAATCTCTTTTTCGTTGGCCAGATCCCTTCGGTAAGCTCAGGGCAGGCTCTTCGGCTGCGCCTCAGGATGACACGTAAGTGTCACTTTAGCTCACTTTACACTTTTCTTTTTCTTGTTGACTACCGCGGCCACTTTCGCAGGCAAACCGAACAAACGTATAAAGCCGGTCGCATCAGTTGGGTCGTATTCGGCGCCCATCTTAAAGCTCGCTAAGTCCGTTTTGTACAAACTGTTCGGGCTTTTTATACCGGCCGGTGTGCACCGTCCTTTGAACAATTTCATTTTAACCTCGCCGGTAACATTCCGCTGCGTAACATCGAAAAACGCATCAAGCGCCTCACGCAGCAGAGAAAACCACAGGCCGTAATAAACCAGCTCGGCATATTTCAGAGCGAGCTGTTGTTTATAGTGCATAGTTTCCCTGTCAAGTGTCAGGCTCTCAAGAGCATTATGAGCAGTAACGAGAATAGTTCCACCAGGCGTCTCATAAACGCCCCGCGACTTTATACCAACCAGCCGATTTTCAACAAGGTCCACCTGCCCGATTCCGTGTTTGCCGCCGAGCTTATTCAACGCTTCAATAAACCTCACGCCGCTTGTTAACTTGCCGTTAAGCTTTACCGGAATGCCTTCGAGAAAACCTATCGTAACGTAGTCCGGTTTATCAGGTGTTTTCGAAACAGGCTGTGTGATAACAAATAAATCATCCTTCGGCTCGTTGGCTGGGTCTTCCAGGTCCGCACCTTCGTGGCTGATGTGCCAGAGATTGCGGTCGCGGGAATAGATTTTTTTCTTTGTCTGCTCGATGGGGATTTTGTGTTTTTTGGCGTAATCGACCGCCGCCTCGCGAGAAGTTAGTTCGAATTTAGGGTCTTTCCAGGGAGCGACAATTTTCAGCGAAGGATCCAGTGCCATATAGGTGACTTCGAATCGCACCTGGTCGTTGCCTTTACCTGTTGCCCCGTGGGCTACCGCTGTCGCACCTTCAGCGTGCGCAACTTCGACCTGATGCTTGGCGATTAAAGGCCGGGCGACACTCGTCCCTAACAGATAACCTTTTTCATAGACCGCACCTGCTTTGAGCATCGGCCAGAGATAATTTTCGACAAACTCTTTGCGCAGGTCTTTGACTACACACTTGACCGCCCCGCTCGCTAGTGCTTTACGTTTAATACCGTCTAATTCATCGCCCTGCCCTAATTCAGCCGCAAACGCTATTACCTCATACCCATATGTTTCCTTAAGCCACGGCAGAATCACACTCGTATCCAACCCACCGCTGTATGCCAATACTACTTTTTCAATTTTGCTTTTACCCTTAGCCATTCAGTTTGTCCTTAATGAGGTCAAAGATTATATTTAGCCCCCCAATTTATTGGGAGGTTCATCCGGTGGTACAAGAGGCTCAATGAGTCGAATTAACTCCGTTATATCTTTCTTAACCACATCCCAAACTCTTTCGGGGATGATACGAAAATATTCATGGACTAAGCGATTTCGCATACCAATAATTTTTTGCCAGACAATCTCTGGATGTTCCTGTTGATATTGAGACGAAACCTTACGGGCAGCCTCTCCTATAATCTGAATCTGCCGCATTACACCATTCTGCATCAGTTCATCGGTCTGAAACTGCTCCCAGGTCGCATTTTGAGTGAATTTGCAAACCTTCCTCGCAGCCAGCAACATATCCAGTAGATAAGCATCATCACGCCACATAAATCGACTCCACGGACTCAAGAATATGCCGTCTGCGAATGTAGTTTTCGCTTTTCTCAACGGCCTGACGCTCGACAAGGTCAACCTTCTGGCCGAAAATCCGAGTCAACTCCTCTTGCATTTCAACCAGTTCCATAAGTCCGGGCCTGTATTCCTGCTTGAATTCAACGAGGACATCGATATCGCTGCCGGGTCCGAATTCTTCTCGTAGCGCAGAGCCAAATAGTGCAAGGCTGCTAATATAATTTCGCTGGCAAAACACAACGAGCTTATCTTTAGGCACCTTAATCTGAAAGGGCATATTTTAACCTCTGTTACTATGTCAACAATCTTTACGCTTCTAATATACCAGCATTTACTATCCCAGAGCAACAATTAAATCGAGAAATGACAATACCTCGCAGGACAAAGCCCGCCTTGCTAAACTTAACTTACGGCAATTTCTAATACCCCGAATTTTTCCCTGTCATACTTTCTACTTCAATCTTTATGATTACTGTGTTCTTAATGGCTTCTGCCGGATATTCAAAAGAACCATCAGAATAATTCCGCATGATAATATCGAGTGCCTGACATTTTGATTCAACGTCTTCTATTAATAAAGCCTTACCGAATCCGATGACGCTTTGGTATCTCATACCCCAGTTACATGCGTCTTTTGACTTTACAAGCTCATGGTCTATGTCGAGCTCGAAACAGACATTATTGTTTGTTCTAAGTATGTCTATTTTTTTACCTTCACGGCCGGAATGAAAATACAAGGTGTTATCTTTATAACCAAAGCAAAGGGGGACTACGTACGGTCTTCCGTTATCGCATAAACCCAATCGGCACACACTTGCCTTGCGGATTATGTCTTCTATTGTGGCAATATCCCTTATTTCTTTATTTTTTCGCCGCATCTAATTCTCCTTATCAGTGAAATATAAAACCCTTCTGCGAAATACACAAATCTATATTAAATAATGATTTACAATCATTATTTTCTTGCAATCTCCTCCGCTTTGGTTAATATATAAACACCGTGTAAAAAGGAATTTATAACCAAAACAAAGG
>Ga0315548_1000040_pt1 | contig 100808 bp, 104 predicted proteins | sample SalMarSW160110MG_2_FD_202540 | JGI IMG/M metagenome (GOLD analysis project Ga0315548, IMG submission 202540) | Salt marsh sediment microbial communities from the Plum Island Ecosystem LTER, Massachusetts, United States - Salt Marsh Sediment SW1601-110 ... | reverse complement strand
CCGTGACGAAGAGTCTCATTTATTCTGGTTAATTCGTAGAGTAGGGTGTCGCCACGAGCTTTTATGAGGGCATCGATTTCGTCGAGGACAACTATGAAGATTTTTCTTTGCTGGTCTAGGCCGTCTTTGAATCTGTCAAAAACTTCTCCGACAGCCAACCCTGTGAAAGGAACTTTCACATCTAAAGCATTACATAAGCTTGAGAGAACGCGGTATTCGGTGCCGGCTAGGCGGCAGTTCACGTAACAAATTTCGACAGATGCTCCTAGTTCATGTGCCTTAGAGGACAGTTTGTTCAGAACATATTTAGTGACTGCTGTTTTTCCTGTTCCAGTTTTTCCGTAGATGAAAGTGTTGGAGCAGGGAGAACCTCTCAGGACCGGCGCAACTATTCCACCTAAACAACGGATTTGTTCATCGCGGTGCGGAAGTTTGTTGGGGATATAATCATGCCGTAATACTTCTCGGTCTTTGAAAATGTGAGTATTAGTCAGAAAACGGTTGAAAACGTCTTCAAGAGTATCAATTTTGGTCAGTCTGGTAATCTCCTCTAAGGGGCAGTGGAATTATTGCCTCGATTGCAGTTCCAGTAGATAAAAACTCTCATAAAAAAAAGTAGACAAGGTGCACAAAAAACTAAAGGGAGACAAGACTTTCTGGGTAAAAGCGGTTTTAGTTTGTTTGTATATGTGGAACTGGGTTTATAGACTCTCACACCCCTATGTTTCTCGTGGAAAAAATAAGGGTTCTCCGTGGTTTAGCTAAGAAAAGAATCAGAATTTACGAAGTAATTATTATTGTTGAAAAGAATCTCGTGGGACTTATATTTAGAAGCAGTATTTATCGTTAATTATCAAAAAAATTTGATTTAACTCTACAAAATTTTAATTGTGGGGCTCGATAAGAAAGCTAACTGAACTTCTTTGATACAATGGAAATGAAGGGGTCGGAGTCTTAACCAAAACTTGTATGATTGAACTATATCTTCTTGAGATATCCAAAGGGTTATTTTACGAAGAGTCTTCTTTGTTTGTTAACTTTGCTGTGAAATCTTGTGAAGTTGAATAGTGGATTCCAGATTTTTCTGTGGTTATTCTGTAAAATAGGCTAAATTATGCCCTTTCACACGTGTAGAGACAACCCCTTAGTTTCTACTGGAAAACTAGGTTTGTTCGTTTCTCTTTTTTTATTTCATGAACGTGGACTATAGTGAAGTCTGTGAACCTAATAAGCTGCAAATTTTGCTTCTTTTAATTTTTTAGGACTATTTTCGGCTTTTTTACTTGACACTATTTACCACAATATCTATAACTTGTGAATGTTAACTAGTTAACACTAACTGGTGCATGGCATGCCCGCCAAAAAAATGCGCATAGAGATTTTCAATAACGGAGATCGTTACACGATAACCTTTGAGGGTCAGGTTACGCGAGATAAGGCTCTTCGTCTACTTGATTTGGTTGAACTTTTGGGGGGGATGCCAACCGTAGACCCTGAAGTAACCCGCTCCACATCTGAAGTATCTAAGATCGAAAAAGTTCGTTTGGCTGCAGAAAAAAATTTTCCTGTAGGCTGGTTTTCTTCGAAAGAATTACAGGCGGCGTACGAAAAACAGTTTAATGAACCAATCCGATTGAGTACTACGTCAACCTATCTGTCTCGTCTAGCAGACCGGGGATTCTTCAGTAAAAAGGGCACTTCAAATAAAATAAGTTACCAAATTGTGACTTCAATATCAAACTATCCGGTTCACGAAAGATAATAAATAACTTTGAGACAATTAATTTGGCGCTAGATTGTAAGACTCTTCGTGTTTGAGGAGAAAGCCGCATATGAGTAAGATTCAAGAAGATTTGGTTGAATTGAAAACAAAGCTCAAAACATATGTTGAGAGGGGTCGCCAAATAGGCTTTCGGGATATTAAGCAGCAACCTTTGATTGTTACTAAACCTGACATGAACAAAATTAAGCCTCTGAAGAAGGTTAAAAGCTGTGATTCACGGTTTTTGGCTGTAGATTGCTCTACTAGAATTTTGAAGAGGGCTCACAACTGGGGCATTTACTTGATGCGGGTTGCGTATGCCTCTGTGGAGAACCGTAACGTGAATTGGGGATATGACGAAAGCATTACAAGTCCAGTTGGAGATCGCCGTTACCGCTCTAACTTTTTGATTGACCGAAGGCTGCAACTAGAAAGTGAAATGGCCTTGAAACTTCTTCACGAAGAGCCTATCAGGGGTGAGCCATGTGGGGAGACTCTTCGTGGACTAGGCGAGGGCGATTATGTTTTGTTGGATGGTGCTAGTTTCTTTGGTGGAAAACGAGGATTCCATATTTCGCTATACGAAGAGGCTCTTCGTAAAAAGGTTAATCTTCTTGCCGTAAGTAAACAGTCTCCCATGTTATGTGATGAGAAGGGGCGAGATTTTATGGCGTCAACAAGTGTCCTTGCGTCTTATCCTCTTTGGGTTTATCATCCGGTTAAAGAAGCGAATATGGCTGAGCATCTTTATGGGGATGTCTCTCTTGTGAAGTTGTGTGAAGACAGTCAACATGTTTTCCGCTGTGACATAATGGATCCTCTAGCCTCCAGCAACGTGTCCAAGTTTCTTTCTCCACTTACCTCCCTTTCCGAAGATCCACGATGTTTAGGTTATCCTGTTACCCTTTGGCTTGCCCACGAATTTTCTGGGGCATCAAACTCAAAACTTCTTCAATATTATGATTTAATCGAAAAAACGTTATCAGCTGAAGGAATTTTGGAGCCTCTTCGTGTAGAAGAGCTTTCCTGCAGTTTTGCTGACAAAATCCATGGAATAACTAATCCTTTTGAGGGTGGTGAAGGATTTGACCGAATATGAACCTGTTGGTTTTGTTCGTGAAGTAAAAGGGGATACAGTCTCCTTTTTCCTAAATCAGGGAGCAACTCTTTCTTTTGGTCAGATTGTCCGAATAGATTCTGATAATCGAAGCTTCTACGCTCGTGTCGTAGATGCCGGGAGTTCATCTACACTAAACACTAATGAGCAACTTCGTGAAGCGGAAGGAAAGGAATCTTTTGGACCTTACTCCAGCTTCAGGCACGTCGACGCCATTCTTTTCCTTGAAAGGCATGATGGAAAGGTTCGTTCTCCAACCTTCAATCCTAATTATATGGATTGCGTATATGCAACCAGTGAAGAAGATTACTCAGTTTTGCGGCTTTCAGGTGATTTGGAGATAGGTCTTCTGCGTTCAGGAGAAGAGGTTCTAGGCGAAGTGGGCGTTAGTGTTAAGGCTATCCCCAAGATGATGGGCATGTTCGGAATGACCGGTTCAGGAAAAACCAACACAGAACTTATTCTGAACGCTCGCATTATCGACAACCCTGAAACTGTTGGGCTTATCTTCGATTTTGCTGGTCAGTTGCTGTCAGGGAAAGACATTGGCTCTGACAATGGGCTGCGGGATCATCCCCTTTTTCACACTAATGTCCGTTATTACTCAGCACGTGATGGCAAATTATGTATAGGCTTGCACACTCTTACTCCTGGAAGGTTATGGACGATTTTCCCTGAAATTGGGAAGCCGCAAGTCAGGGTTGCCAGAAGATTGTATGAGCAGCTGGGCAGATGTTGGATCGAGCAATCCATTGGAACATATAGTTTAGAGGGGCCTTCAGGGGTTGGGCGAATTATTAATTATCAACAAAAAACAGTGATTAATGCTTTGATGAGTAGGCTTTCCGATCTTTCTCCACATCTCTTTCCGTTTTCTGCTTATAATTTTATTGATGATGTGGTTCAAAACATAAGCAAAGGAATCACCTGTCTCATTGACATTTCAGGCTTAACTTCTGAGGAGCAACAAACGGTCACCTGTCTCACTGCAAGCAATGTTGCATATCACTATAAGCGGTTGTGGGAGACCAATTTCGAAGAGTGGAAAAAGCTTCCAACTCTGTTGATAACTCTGGAAGAGGCTCATGAGTTTCTTGATCCCGAAATACACAAAACCATCTTTTCTGACATCGCTCTTACATACCGGAAGTATCGCGTTGGACTAAATGCTGTGACGCCGAGGCCTTCCAAGATAAATCGTGATGTGTTCGCTGAGCTTTGGACCAAAGTTATCATGAAAACTGAATTGAAGCGGGATAGGGATTATTTGACCCAAAACACACCTTACCTCGAATACAGCGACACCGAGATAAAGATGCTTGACGTGGGAGAAGCGTTGCTTATTTCAGAGCCGCAGATTCGTTTTGCCGTTCCTATAAAGGTTATTCACTATCCTGATTATGTAAAAGAAAGGGGGAAAGCTGAGTATGATTTGCCGACGTCGAAGCCTCTTTCTGAAATGGATGAAAAATTGAAACGCCTCAAAGCTGCCGGGGAATCTCTTGCGGCTGGAGACAAACCTAGGAAGTCTTAGCTTCCCTTCGCTTCAGTATTTTCTGCATCTCTTCCTTTAATTGGTAGATATACGGCATCTTGTGAGTGTCCCTCTCCAGATACCCGTCTTTATACAGCTTCTTCATTAGGCGAGCAGTATGCTCCCTGGTGAGGCCAATCTTTTCTCTGATTTCAGGCGCCGTTTTTTCTCCCTCTTTGCCGATTGTCTCGAGAACCATCAGCTCAGTTTCAGTCAGTGGCTCCAAGGCTTTTTCCCTTTTTATTGGAATAGCCGCCTCTATGTTCGCCTCAGGAACATAATAAGCCTCTTGCTTGATTTTCTCAACCTCAACAAGCTTCTTAATCACCTTGTCTTGGGCTTCCTTTATACTCTTGACTTCGCTCCTCATCTCCTCAAGTTGCCCAGAGAACTTCTCTTCAATCTGGGGAACCTCCCCCACCACTTTAGTAAAATCCGCTAATTGCCGTTCACATTCTTCTATTTTCGTCACAACTTTTCTGTTCTCCAACGATGTTGCTTCAATTTTTTGAGCCACAAAAAGAACTCTGTCCTTTTGCCTCTGGAATTGGCTATCAACCCCGACAACTATGTCCTCCACAACTCCTCTCGCCCTCTCGTATTCTTGGCGAAGAGTCTTTATTCGGCGATAATAAAGAAGCAGCGCGGAAATTGTGACAAATAGCAGAGCCGCTGTCACTAATAACAGAAAATCTGAAATCATCTAAAACACCCCCAAATTACATGTGATTTCAGCGTGATATCGTGTGATCTGCATGTGTGATCCTATATCACATTAGTATATAAGTGAACTTAAGTTTTTTGTTAAATTGGGCATCGTGACATCACACGTCACAGATTGCGTTTAGCAGAAGCCTCTATACGGGACTGTGGATTATCCAGACTTCGCTGTCCCTCAATTTTCCACACAATTCTACACTTCAGAATGTCTGTTAAAACTCCTTATTTTTAGAAAAAACCTACAAAATGAGCTTATTCTGACGTGAAGAATCTCTAGTGTTTCAAGCTACTTTATAGATCCTCCATGAGTTTTTGTGTGCACTGAAAGTAACATTTTCTGTTGCCAAAATGGTGTGATTTGTGATGTCACAGCCTTTTCGACATGTTTCGCGGCTTGGTCAGCTCTTCCAGACTCTTTTTCAGTTCTTCGTGGAGCAGTGCCACACTCCTTAAGTGTTCTTCTTTTGACGCCTTTTTTGCAAGTTTTCGTTGAGTTTTTATGTATGTTTGGAGCTTGTTTGCGGCTTCTATGTATGGTTCTAGGCTGGTGTCTTCGAGGATTCCTATGTATCCGAGGAGAAGGATTGTATAGATTGATTGTATGACGTTCTGTCGGGCTTGCCTGAGGCTTCTGTTAAAAGCGCCTCGACTTACGGCTAAAAGCCTTATTTTGGCTTTTTCGTCGTATTTTAGCGCTTTATCGGCTATGTTTTCAGCTAAAACGTCTATTAATAGTGTTTCTAGCTGTATTTTGGTTAAATGGCTGTTTTTTGCAAGTATTTTCACCATCGGGTCTGCTAATACGTAGTTTAGCCAATTTTGAGCCTTTTCCTTCAATTAAAATCTCCCAACCTTAAACTCCTTCATAAAGGATACATTTTTGTATACGGGGCTCTTGGATACAAAAGCTTTACGGCTCTTCGCTAGAAAAACGCCCATACGGCCACCATCTTATATCTGATTAAAACAATAAAAAAATACATAATATAAATCTCTAAAGTACGTAAAAGTGGATAAAAACAAAATTTTAAGCCAATGTAAAACAGGCCTCCACTTTACGTTTTTTTCTCTGACTTCTCTGTTCTAAGCTGGAAATTGTTTTTCTGCTCCAGCCTCTTTGAACGTATGTTGGTTTAGTGGATTACAAAGTTTCTTCCCCTTTAATCTGCTTATTTTCTCCCTATAGGAGACAATTTGTTACTTTGTATCTTTGTTCTAAGTGTTGCTTTCCCCTATTTTGTGACCTTGTGATTTGTAGTTGGTGTGATTTCTGATCACATTAAGATCACGTGTGATTATCACAGAATCACGTGTGACGTCACGCTCACGCTTTTATTCCTAATAGAGCTTTTTTAGAGCTGTTTCTTATTTTTCTCCCCATTTTCGGGTGATTTCAAGATATCACTATCTCATAAAGTTCCCTTTTTATAGAATGCTATTTCTCTTAACTATTTTCTTCACCTGCTTTTAGGACAAATATTTAAACTATTGCCGCATTATAATTTGAAATGTGACGCAAACACGTAATTAAATAGAATCGTACCCGAGGCTGTAATATGGGCAGAAGAAGAAGAAAAGTAGTTCGTATCCCTAAAAAGAAATTACCCACGGTCTACCTCTGTCCTAAATGTGGCAAACAATCAATCAACATTGAGATATTCCCGGGTGGTGAACGTGCTAAAGTGCGGTGTGGGAACTGTGGGTTAACCGAGGAATTGGATACTAAGCCCGCTTTTGTGGAGATCGACGTATACTGCCAATTCACAGACATCTTTTATTCAAGATTAGCAGTCTAGTGAGGGATAAGTTATGATTGGTCCAGTGGAGAAATATCTCCTAGAAAAAATTGAGAAAGAAGGAACTATTCACATAACTCTTGTTGATCCAGAAAAAGTCACTCCCTCCTCTGCCTCTCACATCGCCAAAGAGGCTGAAGCCTGCGATACAGCAGCTATAATGGTTGGTGGATCAACCTCTTTTTCAACTTCTCATCTGGACAAGGTCACAAAAGCTCTGAAAGAATCTGTGGAAATACCTGTAATTCTTTTCCCTAACAACATCACTGGAATAAGCAAATACGCTGATGCCATATGGTTCATGTCCCTTCTAAATTCTTCAGACCCATACTTTCTCATGGGCGCTCAAGTCCTAGGCGCCCCCATAATCAAAAAATTCGGTTTAGAGCCTATTCCTCTTGGCTACATCATCGTGGGCGAGGGAGGCACAGTTAGTGTTGTGGGAAAAGCCGTTCCTATCCCCTATAACAAACCTGAACTTGCAGCTGCCCATGCCCTAGCCGCTGAATATTTTGGTATGCGCTTCGTTTACTTAGAGGCAGGATCCGGAGTCGGAAAACCGGTGCCCAGCGCCATGGCGAGAACAGTGAAGAAAGTAACTAATATCCCCTTAATTGTGGGCGGTGGCATACGAACCGGTGAACAGGTGAAAGAAATAGCGAAAGCTGGAGCCGACATCGTTGTAACCGGTACAGTTCTGGAAGAAAACAAAGGGAGACACAAGATAAAAGAACTAATAGATAACATGAAAGCCCACAAAAAAACGCGCTAAACCCCGCTTTCAGTTGAATTTTATAACCTTAATTTCCCGAATTCTGTTTTGTCGCTTTTATGTTAGAAAGACTCAATACCTCGCTTCGTGAAATCTATGTAAGGAGAACGATTTTGACGATCCCGATGAGCAAAGAATACAAGCGATATACTGCCTTTTTGGAGAAAAACCTTGAGAGCATATACGCTGTTGCAAGAAAAGCTAGGGAAAAAGGTTTAGACCCTGCCCTCGTTCCAGAGACTGAGGTTGCGAAGGATTTAGCTGAACTGGTAGAGGGGCTTGTTGGACCTTTCGGGGTCGCTGAAAGCATAAGAGATTTGAGTGAGAAGATGCAGCGAGAGGCGCTTGCCTTCAAAATTGCTGAACATATCATCTACGGAAAATTTGGATCCCTCGACGCTCGTGAAGCAGCTGAACAGGCCATAAGAACAGCTCTCGCCATACTAACTGAAGGGATAACTGCAGCTCCAGTGCAAGGTGTGGCTCGGATAGAAATCAAAACTAATCCTGATCGAACAAAATATCTGGCAATATATTATGCTGGCCCAATACGTTCAGCCGGTGGCACAGAACAAGCCTTGACCATAATAGTTGGTGATCATATTCGTCGCCTGCTCAAGCTGGACCGCTACAAGCCAACAGAAGAAGAGATTGCACGCTTCATAGAAGAGGTGCGGGTTTTTGAGCGGATGGTATCCAGATTTCAGTATCACATCTCAGATGAAGAGCTGCGAAGAGCTATTCAGAACATTCCCGTGGAGGTCACCGGCACAGAATCAGACCCCGTTGAAGTTTCATCCTTCAGAAACCTCCCTCGAATCGAAACAAACCGTGTTAGAGGCGGGGCTCTTAGGGTCGTAAACGACGGGATTGTGGGACGTTCCGCAAAAGTATTGACAATTATTGAAAAACTGGGAATCGAGGGATGGGATTGGCTTGGAGGCCTAAAAGAATTCTCGAAGAAAAAGAAAGCTGGATTCATGGAAGATGTCATAGCGGGTCGCCCAATCTTCTCGTTTCCGTCTAGAAGCGGAGGTTTCAGGCTTCGTTATGGGCGGTCCCGGAACACAGGACTCGCAGCAGTCGGCATCCACCCCGCCACAATGCTGGTTGTCCAAAAGTTTCTCGCCGCTGGAACTCAGCTTCGTTTAGAGGGTCCGGGAAAAGGTGGAATTGTTGTTCCCGTGGATAGTATTGAGCCTCCTGTGGTGCGGTTAAAAACTGGGTCTGTTGTGCGTGTTACTCTTCAGAATTTTAAGCTTTTGGAGAAGATGGTTGACAAGATTTTGTTTCTTGGAGACATCCTCATCGGGTTTGGCGACTTTCTATACACAAATAAGCCTCTTCGTCCGTCCGGCTACACTGAAGAATGGTGGCATGAAGAACTTGTTTTAGCCCTTGAGCAAAAGTTTGGTGGCGATTTGAAGACTGCTGCCGAGGCTGCAGGTATTTCTGTCTCAGTTCTTGAAAAATTGTTGGATGATCCCTTCAAGAATAAGCCGAACGCCAAGGAAGCCATAGCCCTCTCCTCAATTGTGGGGGTTCCTCTTCATCCTTTCTTCACCTTTTTCTGGGAAAACATTTCCCTTGAGGAATTTGGAGCCTTAAGAAAGTGGCTGTTAGATTCTGAGACGAAAAAGGAGACTTCTATAGTTCAAGAGATCGTTGGCCTGAAGGACAAAGCAATAAAAACGGTCCTTGAAGAACTCTGCATTCCCCACGAAGTCATTGCAAACAAGATAAAACTAGTTGATGATGAGGCGCATGCACTCGCTTTTTGCCTCGGATTACAGGTTCCTGAAACTCGGATAGACTCTTCGGGAAGCGTTTTCGAGGCTATACAGAACTTCACCGGCATTCGTGTTAGACAAAAGGCTCCCAGTTTTGTGGGTGCCAGAATGGGGCGCCCAGAAAAGGCTAAACAGAGAGAAATGAAGCCGCTTGTTCACGCTCTATTTCCTGTTGGTCTTGCTGGCGGTTCCCGACGTAACCTATCCGAGGCTTCGAATAAAGGTAAAATCGAAGTTGATCTTGTGCGGCGTCGCTGTCTGAAGTGTAATGAAACAACTGTTAGGATCAGATGTCCTAACTGTGGCTCAGAGACTGTTTTGGAGAAGTTTTGTCCTCAATGCGGGAGAAATCTAAAAGAGGATACTTGTCCTGTCTGTAAGACTTCAACAAGAAGCTACGCTAGGCAACAAGTTAACATAAGGGCTTTGATGAGTTCAGCTTGCAGAAATCTAGGTCTTCACACCTTAAAGCTTGTGAAGGGCGTGAAAGGAATGACAAACGAAACGAAAACGCCAGAGGTTTTAGAAAAGGGAATTCTGCGAGCTAAGCATGGTTTATCCGTGTTCAAAGATGGAACAATCCGTTTCGACGTCACAAATGCTCCTCTTACTCATTTTAATCCCAAGGAGATCGGCGTCTCCGTTGAGCAGTTCAGAAAAAATGGTTACATATATGACCGTGAAGGAAAGCCTTTAACCGAACCTGACCAGATTTGCGAACTCAAGATTCAGGATGTAATTATCCCCCAGAAGTGCGCAGAATATTTTGTTCATGTCGCCAACTTTCTTGACGAACTGCTTGAGAAAGTATACGAGCTTCCCCCATACTACAACATCAGAAAAGCTTCTGATCTTATTGGACGCCTAGTCGTGGGGTTGGCACCACACACCTCAGTCGGCATCATCGGAAGAATCATCGGTTTCACCCCCCTGAACGTCTGTTACGCTCATCCCATATGGCATTCAGCGAAGCGCAGAGACTGCGACGGCGACGAAGATTCACTGATGCTGGCTTTGGATACAATCCTGAATTTCTCCAAAGTATATCTGCCATCTCAGATTGGAGGGATAATGGATGCCCCTCTCCTAATTATCCCAATCGTTAATCCGGCGGAAGTGCAGCGGCAAGCCCATGAAGTGGATGTTGCAGGAAAGTATCCCGCATCGTTTTATGAAAAAACTTTGCAGAAGGCAGAACCTAGACAGTTGAGCGAATTAATAGACATTATTGAGCATCGATTGAATACTGCGGCGCAGTTTGAGGGCTTCAAGTATACTGTTCCTGTTTCAGACGTCAACATGGGCAACCCCGAGAGCATATACAAAAAATTGGGAAAGATGACAGACAAGTTGCACAGTCAACTCATGTTGGCAGAAAAGATCAAAGCTGTCGACGCTGACATAGTGGCTAAGAAGGTTCTGACCACACATTTCGTCCGCGACATAGCTGGCAACCTAAGAGCTTTCACCACTCAAAAGTTTCGCTGCAAAGCATGTAACAAAAAATTCAGAAGACTGCCTCTTCTCGGCAAGTGTCCAGCCTGCGGAGGCGAATTAACTCTTACAGTCTATCGTGGGGGAATCGAGAAATATTTGCCAGAGGCGCTTAAACTGGTTAAAAAGTATGGTCTCTCGGAGTATTATGCTCAGCGGCTCTCTATGGTGGAAGAAGAAATCATAACGTTGTTTGAAGGCAAGAAACCTCGACAAATCAGTCTCGCAGCTTTCACAACTTAACCTAAGCATTAGAAAGCTTTTTTGTCTAAACAACGAACATATATTGAGGGCACATGTTCAAGATAGCCCATAATCCCAAAGCTTTCCTGACCCTAAAAAGGAACGTTCAACCAGGCTTGTCGGCTAGGACACAAATAATCTCTAGCCTTGAGAAGAGGGCATGCGATGCCAAAACAATTTCCAAAGAAACAGGGCTTAGCTACAGAACTGTTCTTTATCACCTTCACCTTCTTGAAGCAGAAAACATTCTAAACCGCAAAGGCAAGAGGTCCTATGTTTGGCATCTAACTGGTGCAGGGCAACAACGATTGATAGGTGGAAAAGAAGCTAAAAGGGGCATTCACAGGGAGATAGCCCACACTTAGGGCACCTGTTATCGTACTTTGAAAGTGCTGCCTTCTCTAAGTCGATGTTGACAACGTTTGCCAGAGAAACTAACCAGGCAAGAACATCAGCGAACTCATTCTCTATGGCTGTGGCATCGTTTTCGTTTAGGGCTTCTCTCAGCTCCTCAACTTCATCCACGAGCCAGTTTAATGTTCCCGCTGTTCCTCGTTCCGAGTCTCTGTGAAAGTATATTCGCTTCATCATGTTTTGGAATTCATTGATGTGCATTCTTTGTCTTCCTCACAAACTACCTGTTGCTTTCTGTCATATCATAGAATCTAATAAGTTCTTCCAGCCCTTTATTTGCGGTTATAAAACAGCGATGCCAATAGCGTAGATGTTTACCTATCGCGTGGTGTGTATGTTCCTTTATCGTCGTCTATATCCTTCTATGCAGCCCTGTTTTATTTGACCCACCAAATCAGCAATCTCCGGCAATGTCTCCTCAGGTTTTTCTAGATTCTTCTCGTAAATTTTAGCGTAACAGCTTCCAGCTATTGCGCCGTCAGCCCCGGCTGCAACCACGTTTGAGGCTTGCTGCCTGTTTGAGATGCCGAAGCCTGCCAGCAGAGGCATATCCGTGTGCTGTCTAACTCTTTTGACCAGCTTCAGGGTGGAGTCAGCTAGGCTCTCTCGTGCTCCTGTGACGCCCTCGACGTTTATGACGTAAAGGAAGCCTGATGCGATGTCTGCGATCTTCTTCAGCCTATCCTCGGTTGTTGTTGGGGCTATCTGGAATATGACGTGTATGCCGCTTTTTTTTCCTTCAGCCAGCAGAACATCCGCCTCTTCAACTGGAACGTTGGGAACAATTATCGCTTGGGCACCCGCCTCCCTTATTTTATTCAGGAAGTTTCCTACACCAGCGACATAAGGGATGTTATAGTAAGTCGTTACCACAATCGGATTTTCTACCCCCATGTCTCTCAGCTTCTTTATGCCTTGTATGCACTTGGCGGGGGTCACGCCGTTCTCCAGCGCCCTTTCACATACTGCCTGAAAGGTTGGTCCATCCGCTGTTGGGTCAGAGAATGGGATTCCGAACTCGAGGATGTCTGCGCCGTTTTCAGCCAGTGTTTCGATCAGTCTGAGGGAAAACTCTTCGTGGGGGTCCCCAAAGTAAACGTGGGGCATGTGAGCGCCCTCCCCTCTGCTTTTCAGTTCCTGGAATTTGTCTTCAAGATTCATGGAAATACCTCATAATAGCTTCCAGGTCCTTGTCGCCTCTTCCAGAATAGTTCAGGACAACAAGCTCCTCCTCGCCGAACTCTTGCCGGTGCTTCACCATGTAGGCGATGGCGTGGGCGGTTTCAAGAGCCGGTATCAAACCCTCAGTTCTGCCCATAACCTTCACCGCCTCAAACACCTCCTTATCGAAGGCGTAATGGGCTTCCACCCTTCCGCTCTCAACCAGAAACGATATTTCGGGTCCTCTTCCAGGATAGTTAAGCCCCGCAGCCCTTGTCTTTGACGGCTTTATTTGCCCATTTTCGTCCTGCAGAACCTGCATTAGGGCGCCATGCAATATCCCGGGCTTCCCGATCTGGAAAGCAGCAGCATTGTTATCGGATTCTAGGCTTTCGCCTCCACCCTCAACGAAGACCAGTTTGACTTCTTTTTCTTTGATGAATGGTCTGAAGGCTCCCAGAGCGTTGCTTCCTCCGCTGCCGCAAGCCACCATCGTATCTGGCAGTCTGCCCTCCTTTTCGAGTATCTGCTCTTTGATCTCCTTTCCGATTACGCTCTGAAATGTTGCAACAATCTCCGGAAACGGGTGAGGACCCACAGTTGACCCCATAAGATAGTGGGTGGTTTGTGAACAGGTGGTCCATTTTCTCAAAGTGTCAGAGACAGCATCCTTCAGAACTCCCATTCCGATGTCGACAGGAGTCACTTTTGCCCCCAGCAGTTTCATTCGTTTCACGTTGCTCGCCTGCCTCTTAATGTCCTTCACGCCCATGAAAACCTCAGTCTCTAGCTCGCACACATTGCCTGCCATGGCTGTTGCAAGCCCATGCTGCCCTGCCGCAGTCTCTGTGATTAAACGTGATTTTCCCATTTCTTTCGTTAAAAGCGCCTGACCCAAAGCGTTGTTGAGTTTATGTGAGCCTCCACACACCAAATCTTCTCTTTTGAGGTAGATTTTGCATCCGACTAGCTTGCTGAAGTTCTTCGCGTAGTAGAGTGGAGTTGGTCTTCCAGCATAATCTCTCAGTAACCCGTTAAGCTTCTCTTGGAATTCAGCTGTTGGGTAATGCTTTTCGAAGGCTGCTTCCAACTCGATGAGAATCGGCATCAGCACCTCGTTTATGTATTGTCCGCCGTACTCTCCAAATTTTCCTTTTTTCAATTCAACACACCTGCTCAATTGTCTGGTAACTTAATCTCCTTTGCATTTTCAACAAAAGCCCGAATCTTATCATGATCCTTAACTGCTGGTCGCAATTCAACGCCGCTGGCAACATCAACAGCGTACGGCTGAACAGTGATGATGGCTTCTTTGACGTTTTCAGGCTTCAGTCCCCCAGCAAGGATCACTGGAAGAGGCGCAACAGCCTCCCTGATTTGCCTGCTTACCGTCCAGTCATGAACCCTGCCTGTTCCGCCGTATTGCCCCCTAGCGAAGGAATCCAAAAGCACAGCGTCAAAAGTTTTCAATTCTTCTATGGCTGTTTCGTTCAGAGCATCTTCTGTTACGTAAACGGTTTTTATCAGACGAGTACCTTTTAGTCTCTCACGAATTTCTGAAGCATCAAAATTCTTTTTTCCATGAATCTGGATTGACGTCGGCTTTAGCCTTTCACAGATTTCAGCAAGCTCATTGATGCTCTGAGGCGCCGTAACCACCACACTATCAACGAAGATTGGCACCTGCCTCAGCAGCCTCTCAGCCCTTTCTAAGGTCAGATTTCTTGGCGATGAGGGAACCCCCACAAGAAAACCAACAGCATCTGCTCCGGCAGCCACGGCAAAGGCCAAGTCCTCTTCTCTGGTTATTCCACAAATCTTTACTCTGACGCTTCTCAATGGGCAGCAACAAACTCCTTAACCTTTTTTTCGACGTTGCCAGCCATCATGATCGCTGACCCAATTAAAAAAGCTTGAGCGCCACATTTGCGGAGAAAAACCAGGTCCGAGGGGGTCATCACTCCGCTTTCGCTAACAACAATCTTTCCTCGGGTGACACATCTTTTCAGGATTCTCTCCGTTATTCTAATGTCAACTTTAAGCGTTCTGAGGTCTCGATTGTTGATTCCGACCAGATCTGCATCGCTGTTGACGGCGGATTGGAACTCGTTTTCGTTGTGGGTTTCCAGTAGCACCTCAAGATTTTTTGCATGCGCCTTTGAAATCATCTCATCGAGGCTACATTCGCAGTATTCCCGTTCAAAGAGGGCTTCTATCAGAAGAACAGCGTTGGCGCCGATTTTTGATGCGGTTTCAAGCTGCAGTGGGTTGATAATTATATCTTTCATGAGGATTGGAAGCTTCACTTCCTTTCTAACTTTTGTTAGGTAACTGAGAGAGCCGCTGAAGTGTTTTGGTTCTGTCAGAACTGATATTCCTGTTGCTCCGCCGTTTTCCATGGCTACTGCAACCTTCTCTGGATCAAAGTTGGTTTTGATGGTTCCTCTAGAGGGTGATGCGGCTTTAACCTCAGTGATTACCGCGTTTCGTCTGCTTTCGGTAATCGCCTCTCTGAGGCTAACGGGAGAGAATGCGTCCTGAGTTGAAACTTTGTAGTAGCCCCCAGTGACGGTTTCTTCGGCGTCCCGCGCTAGGATATCAAGGAAATCAGGCATGTTCAGTCTCCAACTGTTCAAGCTTTGATAGGTCTCCATGAGAGAATTTGATCAACTCCTTGAGTTTCCTATAGGCGGCACCGCTAATGATTGATTCATGGGCTACTTCTATTCCATAACCGAAATCTTCAGCTTTGCCCGCTACGATAATAGCTGCAGCTCCATTGACTTGAACGATTTCCCTTTGCGGATCATCAGAGTCACAGCAGCCATACAAGATTTTGAAGGTGATATCGGCGCTTTCTTCTGGTGTAGTTCCTTTGATCTCTTCTATTTTCGCCAGTTTGACGCCGAAATCTTTGGGAATCATCTCTCTTGTTGTAACCTCGCCTCTTCTTAGCCATGAAATAACCGTCTTTCCTATGGTAGATATCTCATCTAACCCGTCTACGCCATGGACGATCATCGCTTCTTCGCAGCCAAGACTCTTCAGAGAGTAGGCTAGAGGCTCAGTTAATCTGGGGTCGTAAACTCCCAGCAGTTGGGCGTTGGCATCCGCCGGGTTCGTCAGGGGACCAAGAACATTGAATACGGTTCTGATTCCCACCTCTCTTCTGGGGCCAATAGCATGTTTCATGGCTGGATGAAAAGCAGGAGCAAACATGAAGCCCATCCCAACCTCTTCGATAGCCTTCTCAACATCCTCAGGGGTCATGCTGAGGTTAAGCCCCAGCTTCTCCAGAACATCGGCGCTGCCGCATTTGCTGGTGACCGACCTGTTTCCATGCTTAGCCACTGCAATGTCCGCTCCGGCAACAACAAAAGCCGCGGTGGTGCTGATGTTGAAGGTTTTGATTTTGTCTCCTCCGGTTCCGCAGGTGTCAACGAGCCGTCCCTTTACGCGGGGATGAATTCGGTGACAGTATTCCTTCATTACAGAAGTGAAAGCTGTAATCTCGTCAGATGTTTCGCCCTTCACTCTTAGTGCTGTCAAGAATGCGCCTATCTGGGCGTTTGTTGCTGAGCCAGACATGATTTCTTTCATGCTTGCCGTAGACTCTTCGTGGGTTAAATCGGCGCCATTGACCAGTTTTTGTATGCTTTCCTTAATCACTAATCATCACCTGGCTTCAAGAAAATTTTTGATTATCTTTTTTCCGTCCTCACACAATATGGATTCGGGATGAAACTGCACCCCAGTAATCGGGTAGGTTCTGTGGCGGACTCCCATAATCTCGCCATCATCAGTGGATTCAGCTGTTATCTTGAGGCATGAGGGAATAGAGCCTCTGTCTCCAACAAGGGAATGATACCGTGTTGCAGTGAACGGATTTCTGACACCCTCAAAAACGCCTTTCCCATCATGTTTTATTCTGCTAGTTTTTCCATGCATCAGCCGCCTTGCCTGCATGATTTTTCCTCCGAACGCGTAAATTATCCCCTGATTCCCAAGGCAAACTCCTAAGGTGGGGATTTTACAGCTCATCTGCTGCAGAATGGTGGAGCAAACTCCGAAGTAGCGTGTTTCTTCGGGTGTGCCGGGTCCGGGGGAAATGACTATGCGCTGGGGGTTCAGCTGCATGGCTTGTTTGAGGGTTATTTGGTCGTTTCTGTAAACAACTGGTTCTCCTCCGAGTTCTCCAATGTATTGGACAAGATTGTAGACGAACGAGTCATAATTGTCGATAACCAAAACTTTCACGGTTTTTCACTTCCTGAAACTTGTAACGCTTTGATTAGTGCCTGAGCCTTGTGCTCTGTTTCATACCATTCTTTTTCCGGGTCAGAGTCTGCCACTATGCCAGCTCCCACCTGAATGTGGGCTTTGTCTCCGTTGGCGATGAGAGTTCTGATGTTGATGGCGAAGTCTGCGTTGCCGTTGTAGGAGAAGTATCCTACAGCTCCGGCGTATGGTCCCCTTCTTGTCGGCTCAAGCTCCTCTATTATCTCCATTGCCCTGACCTTGGGGGCTCCTGAGACCGTGCCGGCTGGAAAAACGGCTCTCAGCGCGTCGTAGCAGTCGCATTCGTCTCTGAGGTCGCCGACAACCCGCGAAACAATATGCTGTACGTGGCTGTACTGGTGCACCTTCATGAATTCTGGGAGGTGAACGCTTCCAAACTTTGACACTTTTCCAATGTCGTTTCTGCCCAAATCCACAAGCATCACATGCTCAGCGCGTTCCTTTGGGTCTGCCAGCAGCTCCTCGGTTAGTCGCTTGTTTTCGACTGGGTTTTTTACGTGAGGTCTTGTGCCTGCTATTGGAAAAGTTTCAACCACCCTGTTTTCGACTCTCACGAGCATTTCAGGGCTTGATCCAACTATCTGGTGTTCGCCGCATTTCAGAAAGTACATGTATGGTGAGGGGTTTATGTCTCTGAGGTTGTGGTAGAAACCGATCAGGTCGCCTCTAATCTGAAAATCGTAACGTTTGGAGAGAACAACTTGAAAAACGTCGCCAGCGGTCACATATTCCTTCGCTTTCTCCACAGCATCCTCAAACCGCTCCTTAGCTATGTTGACTTTCAGTTGCTTATGCGACAATGCTTCGTGATTTTCTGGTTCTTGCAGTAGTTTGCTGATTTCTGGTAGCCGATTTTCGTTTAGGTGATAGTAGAATGCTTGCTTGTTTCTGTGGTCATAGACGATGCCGTCATCGAAAACGCCAACCTCAACATCAGGGAAGTTTTGGTCGTCGAGTGCGCTTTCAGGCAGTTTTTCCCAGCATCGAACCGCATCATAGGAGATGTATCCCACTGCTCCGCCGATGAATCTTTGCTCCTTAAACCCAGGTAGATTTCTGAGTGTTTCTTGGATTACAGCCAACGGTTCGCTGACTTTTTCTCTCTCTTCTTCGCCCGTTCTTTCGTTACGGGTAACTGCTTCTCCGTTCTTGATTGTGATTGTTAAGGTTGGGTCGAATCCTATAAACGAGTATTGTGACAGTTTCTTTGGTCCCTCGATTGACTCGAGGATATACGTGTTTTCGTATTTGTTGTAGAGTTTCGAGAAGATTTCTAGAGGCGGCTTTTCAAAGGAGAGTTTTCTAATCTTCAACTGGCGAGTAACTTTGGAGATTGTTGGTGTTGTCGATTTTTGGAAGCCAAACATTATCCCTCATGCCTCAACTCTCCCAAGGAACACTGATAGACTGTAACGCCATATTTAAATCTTCTGAGTGCAAAAATGTACCTTAGCCTTTTTGGATGCACACACGAATAAAAGCAACCAAGCTGTAGCGCTATCGTTAAAAGCAGAACTAGACGGAACTATCACCCCTCTTCTGTAGTGTCACAAAAACAAGCAACTCTGAAATCCGAGGCGTAACTTTAATTAACACCTCGTGAACTTTTATGAACTGAATCGCCATGAGTGTTCGAAAGAAAAAAAAGAAAGAGGGAGCACGTATGCCCGCTCAAGGCGCTGGGCTTCTCAGATTCTTTGAAGAGGACACAAGAGGCATCAAGGTTAAACCAGAATTAGCTGTTATCTTAGCCATAGCCCTTATAGTGGGCAGTATCTTGGCAACGGTCTTTTTCGCGTAACTTCTACTTCTCATGCAGAACTTCGATGCGTTGAACAGAACTTAAGTTAACAAACACTTCGCTTCGGTCTTCTCTGCTTACAATCTGCGGCACAGGCTGCGCTATAGTAGACCGCAACGTCACAACTTCAGCGTCAGAAAGCCAGATGCCCGGAGGTTCCCTAGTTACAGCGACTAAGGTTCCCTCGAACCCGTAAGAAGGGTCCAAAATTGCAACCATTTTTCGCCCAACGTGCCGTTCGAGAATCTGGAATACTGAAGGAGGAGGAAGTCCGGCGTTTGACATAGCCCTTCAATTTAATTAAAACTCGCCATAAAAGCTTTTACGCCCCAAAATTATGATTTTGAACATACTTTTTTGGGGTTTGCCTCCGACACTGGCGCCCAGTTTGGCACTATTTATTCATAAAAATGTCAATAGAATTTTCCTGATATAATCCCAATTATGTAAAAACGGTTCTGTGTTACCTTTTTCGCGGCACATTTAAGTAGACCTAAGGAGGCAGAGGTATAACATTAATATTTTTGAGCGGTTCCTAGAAGAATATTACAGAGAGGCGTCAGGTTGACCAACGATTCAACAGATAAATACATTGACAAGGCTGTGAAGCGGTATTCAAAACTGTTTGTGCTTCCCTCCCGAAGTAGAATAACGCTTTATCTTGGAGTCCTGTCTCTGCATGGTGGAATCCTGTCGATTCTGCCTTTGAATCTCTCTCTCCAAAACTTTGCTGTTGGTCTAGGCTTCGGAGCAAGTTTTCTCATCCTAACTTTACTCTCAGACTTGATAATCAGCCAAACTTCCATGAAAAACGCCACAATTTACAATATGAGACGATGCTACGCCCTCTCTTTCTTCTCCTCACTCGTATGGTTTGGAATACTTCTTCTCGGCGGCTTAATTAACGCCCTTCTCGGAGCTCCAGAACTTTGGATCAGAGTTTTCTTTTTGGGTTTCAGTGGAGCCCTAATCCTTCGCCTGCTAGTTCTTTCCATTACCTCCTTCGCGGGGTTTGGAAGAACCCTTTTCTCTTCTCTACTGCAGCCCGCCCTAGTTGCGCTTCCCATCCTTTTTATGGTCTCTGCGATGGGGTATACCCTGGAGGGGCAAATTCTCGTTTTCGCTTTAACTTCTGTCTCTGTGTCTCTCTTGACCGTGTTTGCTTTCAAATACTTCATGGACCGCGTAGGCACGGGAACCCTCGGCATCGCCTCCTCCGTGCTCTTCAAAGCCTTTTTAGCCAACTGGACAGAGGGCCTTATCGCACCCATGGAGACTTTCTTTGAGAAGCTTGGCAGCAAACAGGATGTCAAAGTCTCTTTGTTGACTTTCAGAGCCGGCGAAAAGATAAAGGCGGTGATTGTTGTTCCAGCCCTGCATCCGGGTCCATTCAAGAACCTTGGAAGCAGCCTCCTCCCATCTTTGATTCAAACCAATATACAGAACAGGTTTGATTGTGTTGTTTCTGCTCCTCACGGCTTAGTGGGTCACGAATTAGACGTTTCCACCCAGTCTGAAAATCAAAGAGTTGTACAGAGTATACTGGGATTCGTCGGCTCCTCATCCATATATTCTAAAGCTACCCCCATGGTTCGAACCGAAAGCGACGATGCAAAAGCCAGCTGCCAACTATTTGGTGACTGCGCTTTTCTAACGTTAACCACAGCGCCTAAAACCATTGAAGACCTTCCCCCGGAACTGAATTCCCTAATTGTCAGCGAAGCTGAGAAACTGGGGCTTTCCGTTCTTGCAATCGATGCCCATAACAGCATGGGCGGTTCATTCGACCGAGATTCTGCTGTTACATCCTTCAGTGAAGCTTCTGTGGACTGTCTCGAAAAAGCGCTGAAATGTAACCCTTCATCCTTCAAAGTGGGAGCGGCGACAGTTGTACCCCGAGAGTTCACGGTTAAGGATGGGATGGGTCCCGGGGGCATAAGCGTGATTGTTGTGGAGGTAGATAGCCAGAAGGCAGCGTATGTAACCATTGACGGAAACAACATGGTGTCTGGGTTGAGAGACAAAATTCTCTCGGCAATAAAAGAGCTGGGAATAGACGACGGGGAGGTTCTCACCACTGACACCCACTCGGTATGCGGCATGATACGGTCTGCCCGAGGCTACAATCTGGTGGGCGAAGCAATCGATCACCTGAAACTCATCAGCTACATCAAAGAGGCAACCATTCATGCTTTAGACAACATGGAACCTGTGGAGGCGTCATGGCGTACTGAAGTCATCCGTGACGTTAAAGTCATCGGGGAGCAGCAGATAACAGAACTGACTGTTTTGGCTGACAAGACCACGAAACGGGCTCGGAGACTCGCCGTATCCCTCTTCCCCACGGCTGCAGTATCCTTGGTTTTGCTTCTGCTTTTTCTCCTTTAGCTGTTAAATCATAAAATTGAACCAAACAATTTTTGCTCATACCCCTTTTGCTGAAAATTTCCGAAAACCTTATTCTTCATGTTGCTCTTTTTCAAGGGTAGGTGTTATGTTTTGAGTTCAACGAATGAGTTAGTTGATCTTTTCAAGAATCAAATCAAAATTGAGCAAACCATTGTCGACTCCGTGAAAAAAGGGTTAGTTGAAATCCAAAATCCGGCTGTCAAGGGAGTTCTGAAGGGGATTTCCTTGGATTCCTTGAAGCACGCGGAAATGTATTCCTCTGCAATTAACCTGTTAACCAGTGTTCCTCAGGCGTTGACAGAAGGGAACCTTGACAAGCAGAGAGAACTTGTGGAGAAGCACATACAGTTAGAGGCGGAGATCATAAAGAAACTCAACGAGGCTATTCCCTCCATCCAGAACGAGAAGGTTAAGCTTCTCCTGAACGCAATCTTATCCGATGAGAAGAGACATCATGCCCTCTTGAAGAAAGTCTTGGAGATTCTCGTTAGAGGCGAAACCATAACTGACAATGAATGGTGGGATGTCATGTGGGAAAACGTTCCGTTCCACGGAGCCCCAGGCGGATAAAAAAAGAAAAACTGTTTTGACTGAAAGATTCAAGGCACCACTCTGAACTAGTGCCTTTCTCAGTCAGTTCATTTTGAGGCTTAGGCTATCTCGCATGCTTTCAACAGTTTTTGCCAGCGGCGGTCAACTTCTTTCTGGATATCTTCCAGAACGTGCCTGTTTTCCGGCTTGAACAGATGCCTGAATCTTCCCTGAGTCTTCAGGTACACCTCCACCGGCTTCTTCCTCTCCGGCTTCAGCGCTATCACCTTGCTTGGTGACGACAGCTTGTATTCGCCGTATTCAGCCTCCCAAAGTGGAAAAACGCAAGTTTCAACTGCCAAACGGGCGATTTCAACAGATTTTGCTGTTTCGCTTCTCCATCCTCTTGGGCAGGGCGCAAAGGCGTGTAGGAAGGCTGGTCCGTTTACTTCCATTCCTTTTCTGGCTTTTACTACTAGGTCTTTCCAGTGTGAAATGCTGGCTGTGGCAACGTACGGCATATAGTGGGCGACCATTATGTCTGCTATGGGCTTTTTGTACTCCGCTTTTCCTGGGATAACCTTTCCTGCTGGGGAAGTTGTTGTCCATGCTCCATGTGGTGTGCCTCCGCTCCTCTGTATTCCCGTGTTCATGTAGGCTTCGTTGTCGTAGAGCACGTAGAGAAAGTCGTGTCCTCTCTCAACTGCGCCGGACAAACCCTGAAAACCTATGTCAAAGGTTCCGCCGTCTCCTGAAAAGGCGACAACGTCCACCTGTTCATCTTTTATTCGCCCCTTCTTCCTCAGAATCTTCAGTGCAGACTCTATTCCAGCCGCGTTGGCTGCTGCGGTCTCGAAGGCGGTGTGTATCCACGGTATCTTCCAAGCTGTGTACGGGTAGATCGTTGAGACCACCTCCATGCAGCCTGTGGAGTTGGTGGCTATGATTGGTCCTCTCGCCGCCTTCATTACCAAACGAAGAGCTATTGCTGGACCGCATCCCGCGCAGGCTCTGTGTCCAGACAAAAACTTTTCAGGTGTTTGAGCGAATTCTTTGCTTGTAAATTTCCATTCTGACAATCTTTTCACCCCATCCTATTCCCTTAACCCAATAAACTGAACCTTGTTTTCGATTTCTCCAGTTTCTGCTATCTTCTGCAGTTCCTTGTAGATGCCGTCGATCATGTATGGCGGCGTGTCTCTTCCCCCCAAGCCATAAATGTAGTTTACTAGTTTTGGTCTGCTTGGCAAGTCGTAGACGGCGTGGCGGATTTCATGGAACAGTGGTCCCCCGTTTCCGCCGAAACTGCATGCCCTATCCATCACTGCAACCGCCTTCTTGCCTGAGAGGTTGCTGACGATGTCTTCGACTGGTAATGGTCTGAAAGCCCTCATTCTGAGTAGCCCAGCTTTGACTCCGTTTTCGCGCAGTTCATCTACAACAGTTTTCACTGTGCCCGCTGTTGAGCCTATGCAGATTGTTGCTATTTCTGCGTCGTCAAGCCTGTATGCTTCAACTAAGCCGTTTCCGTACCTGCGTCCGCTCTGTTTAGCATACTCATCATGAACCTGCTTGATCACGTCCAATGCTTTTCGCATGGATTCTTCCTGCTGCCTCTTATGCTCGAAATAGTAGTCTTGGAGGTCGAGCGGTCCAATCGTCAACGGGTTTGCTGGATCAAGCTTGAAAGGAACCAGCTTGCCCTGGTGATTCATTACCATTGGAACTTGCCGTGTTCCCACAAACTTTTTCACAGCTTCGTCTGGAAGAATGCTCACGTTCTCCAACGTGTGACTTAAAACGAAACCGTCCAACCCAACCATTGTGGGAAGCATCACATCCAAGTTTTCAGCTATCCTGAATGCCTGAATTATCGAATCGTAGGCTTCTTGGCTGTTTTCTGCATAGAGCTGTATCCATCCGATGTCCCTCTCACACATGGCATCCGAGTGGTCACAGTGAATGTTGATCGGAGCCGACAACGCCCTGTTCACAACCGACATAACAACAGGAGTTCTGCAGCCAGAAGCAACACCCAACATCTCATGCATCAAAGCCAAACCAGCAGACGCTGTTGCAGTGAATGTTCGGGCACCTGTTGCAGAAGCTGTTATGCAGCATGTCATTGCGGTGTGCTCTGATTCTACACAAACGAACTCTGTGTCTACTTCGCCGTCTGCGACGTATTCGCTGAATTTTTCGACAATTATGGTTTGTGGCGTAATTGGGTAGGCAGCCACCACATCCACGTCACATTGTTTAACCGCGTAGGCGACTGCATTGTCTCCGTTCAGGGGCACAATTTCTTGTTCAACTTTAGCCATTTTCGGTTCACTCCTTTCCTTCCAAAACCATCTCTATGGCGTCTGCGGGACATTCGTTGGCGCATATTCCACATCCCTTGCAGAAGTCATAATCAAAAACCATATTGTCTGTCTCCTGATCATGTTTTATGGCGCCTTCTGGGCAGTATATGTGACAGAACATGCATCGGGTGCATTTCTCTGTGTTCCAGACTGGCTTGTAGGATCGCCAATCTCCGGTTTTGTATTCTGTGCTAGAAATCCAACATACGCCAGCTAAAGGAACTTCTTTCCATCCCTTTTTTTGTGGGCTCATTCAGGTTTTGCCTCCTTGTAAGCTTCTTTTATAATTCCCATGTTTTTTTCTGCTAGTGGACCCGGAAACCGCTCTTTCACGGCTTGCTCTATGCTTTCCATTTTCACTACTTCTGTTGCGCGGGCGACTACTCCCAGCATGGCTGTGTTGGTGATGAATCTTCCGAGAATCCTCATTGCTATGTCAGTGGCGGGAACTGTCCAAACTGTTCCCTCCGCCATTTTCAGCTCTTCCTTAAGTTGTTTTGGTTCTTTGGGAGTGTTTACTATGAGAATTCCTTTTTCGCCTAAACCTTTTGTTACTGGGACGGTTGCCAGAAGGGTTGGATCCATAACTATTGCAAGATCTGGATTGTAGACTGCACAATGGAGCCTTATCGGTTCGTCGCTGATGCGTGTGTAAGCTTTTACTGGCGCTCCCATCCTTTCAGGACCGAATTCTGGAAAGGATTGGATGTATTTTCCTTCGTGGATTGCAGCTCGTGCCAGAAGCTCGCTTGCTGTCCATGCTCCTTGACCGCCTCGTCCGTGCCATCTGAACTCTTTGAGGGTCAATAAATTTCCTCCAAACAGCATCTCACGTACACAAGTAAATTAGGACATACAAGTTGTCGCTATTCTTAAATATTTAGGGAAAACTGCTTCTGAAAGAGGTTTGTGTGAAAAAATATAAGAAGCTATAGAACAATCTAAAGTTTAATCCATAATGGATGTTGTGCACTAATAGATTGAGGGAATGAGCTTTGGCTAAGAAAGGAGCAAAACGTGAAGAGGAGACAACCCAAACCGAGAATGTTGTTCTCATCGGCAGAAAACCTGTGATGAACTATGTGACTGCCTGTATAACTTTCTTCAACAGCGGCGAAAAGCAGGTGGTTGTTAAGGCAAGGGGAAGAGCAATCTGCAGGGCAGTTGACACTGTGGAGTTGCTTCGCCGCGCCTTTATCAAAGACTTGGAGACACAACACATCGATATAAGCACTGAAGAACTGTTTAGAGCTGAAGGCGGACAAAAATCAAACGTCTCCACAATCGAAATAAGCGTCACCAAAGCCAAAACCAAACAACCACAAGAAGAAGAATAGCCCCCCAACATCCTAACCGCTCAGTCCTTTACGCAATATTTCTTGTTACTGTAGGCTATTGCGAGATTGCTTCAGGGGGCTCAGATATCTATAAAAACAGTGTGATTTAATGGATTGTTGTTGGTGAACTGATTGTCTGACTACCCTAAAATTGTTGTTCGCCCTCCGGGTCCGAAGGCTAGAGCCGTTGTTAAAGGGGACTCGGATGCGATTTCTCCCTCGTACACTCGCTATTACCCACTTGTGATAGATTCTGGAAACAACTGTATAGTGAAGGATGTAGACGGAAACGAATACATCGACTTCAACTCCGGAGTGGCATGCCTAAACGTGGGACACCGCCACCCCAAAGTAGTCAAGGCAATAAAAAGCCAATGCGACAAGTTTCTTCACTACTCCAACACCGACTTCTATTACCGAGAAACCGTGAATCTAGCCGAAAAACTGTTCCAAATCACCCCCGGCGCCTTCCAGAAGAAGGTACACTTCGGAAACAGCGGAGCAGAAGCCATAGAAACAGCCATAAAACTCGCCAAATGGCACACCCGACGGCACCAGTTCATCGCCTTCACCGGAGCATTTCATGGCAGAACATGCGGCGCCACAGCCCTTACCGCCAGCAAACCAACCCAACGAAGACACTACTTTCCCCTGCTTCCGGGAATAACCCATGTGCCCTACCCGTACTGTTACCGCTGCCCCTTCGGCTTGTCTTATCCAGAATGCAGCTACAGATGCGTAGACTTCATAGACGAGCAGGTTCTGCAAAAATACTTGCCTCCAGAAGAGGTTGCCGGCTTCGTGTTTGAGCCTATCCAAGGCGAAGGCGGATACGTGGTTCCCCCAGCCGAATACTTCCAGCGCCTCAAAAAACTGGCGGACAAATATGGCTTACTGCTGATCGCCGACGAGATTCAATCGGGCATGGGAAGAACAGGAAAATGGTTCGCCATTGAGCATTGGAAAACAGAACCTGACATCGTTTGCACAGCCAAATCCTTAGCCTCAGGCTTGCCCCTAAGCGCCACCGTGGCTAGAGCCCGGCTGATGGACTGGGAGGCTGGTTCCCACGCCAGCACTTTTGGAGGAAACCCGTTAGCCTGTGCAGCAGCTATGAATGTGATTGAGATAATCAAGGAGGAGAAGCTTCTTGAAAACGCTGAGAAACAGGGCAGCTACATCCTGAAGTGGCTGAGAGACGTGAAGCAGGAACAGGAAATCGTGGGGGACGTTCGAGGCAAGGGGTTGATGATTGGGGTTGAGTTTGTGGAAGACAAGGAAACCAAGAAGGCTGGGGCAGATCAGGCTAGAGAAGTGATGCTCCGATGCTGGAGAAGAGGAGTAGCAATCATAACCTGCGGCGTTTCCACCCTCAGATTGATTCCGCCTTTAACCATAAACCGAGAACTGGTGGACACAAGCCTAGAAATAATCGGAGACGCCATCAAAGAAGTCGAAAAAGAATCCTCTGCATGAAAGCTACTTTTCTGGCTGTTTTATGACCTTTATGTTTCCCCGCTGCCCCAAATGCAGTTCGGGCTTTCCATCCAGACCCTCGCGCACGTATCCATGCGAAATTCTAACCGTTTGTTCGCGCTGAATCTTTCCGCCCTCAACCAGCTCCACTTTGTCGTCCCACAAAACCACCTTCAGAGTTCCGCTCTCATCGGAAACAACAAGGCTGGCAAGCTTTCCCTCTGTCCAGTCTCTGCGCGTAAAGGTTTTGGGGGGATAAACGGCGACCACCTGCCCAGCCACAGTCACATCATTCAGTCCCGAAATGAGGTCCTGAATCTGAATTTTGAGCCGAAGAGGCTTCTTAACGATCTCCACCCCCAACTCTGAAGCGGCAATCCGCGCCGCGGTTTCATCTGTCAGAAAATCGCCTGCGCCCCTCTTTTTCTGCTCAATCAGTTCCAGAATTTCTTTGCGGTTAAGGTCGGAACGGGACGACAGTATTCGATTAACGATTTCCTCTAAGCTCGTCTTGCTCATTTTGTTTTGATTCCTCTTACATATTGAACTTGCAGTGCTGAGTTTGTTTTTGGCTCATGGGTTTGGATGCTGAGCCGCTTGCTTTCTGGTCGAGTATATTGTCTACTGCCTTAATTGTTCTTTTGCTAATCTTGCTTTCTATGTGGCAGAAAACGAGGGCAAAAAGAAACCTATTCTTCTTCTTCGACCCTTTCCTCTTTGCCGTAAACCAAATACAGGAAGCCTAGAACCAAAGCTATGAAAATCAAAACTGTTAAAATGAGGATTACCAAGCCAAAGTAGTCATTCGGGGTCATCTAAATCTCTCCTTCGTCTAATATTTGAGTGTGACATATTTAAGGTGTAACCTTTTTCCACTCTTCTAGGAGGCAGTCGTAGAGCCTATCCTCTTCCTCAATCTTGTCATACTCTTCTAAAGCATCCGCTAATTTTTGGGCGATTAGATGATAGCAGATTTGTGCTTCTCGGTCCATTACTCGGAAATAGAAATCATCGCAGGAGCAGAAACCGGCGGCTGGCATAATCTGGTATTCCCTTTCTCTGCCCACAACTATCCAGACAACTCTGCCGCTGGGGCTGAAAACATACTTTTTAACTCGCTTCTCGTTTAGGGTGTCCCATGCTTTAGTGAACCGTGAACCAAACGCCTCTGAAAGCTGGGTTAACTGATTATCCGTTAACTCTCCTCTGGTTTTCGCTTCCTCGCAGACTTTTTCGAGCACCTTGATTTCTTTGGGCACTTTCACCGTTTATCTTTCCTTCAGAGTGCTATGGACTTCTGGGGAGAAGCGTTTGCGTTTCAACAGCGGAGGTCACAGCCGTTTTTTGGTTACTCGATTTTTATCTGTTCTCCGCTGGGCTTCTTTTTCTCTCCGATTTTGGATACCGTGACCTCTAGCACACCATTTTTGTATGAGGTTTTAGCTTTCTTGTGGTCAATTTTCGCTGGCATCTCAATTTCTTTGAAGTACTTGCGTTCAGGAGCCTCAACAGAAATCGTTAACTTGTCTTCTTCTCCATGCAGTTTGATGTCCTCTTTTGCGACGCCAGGCAATTCCACTATGATCTTTATCTCCCCGTTTGTGTCTATTATGTCCACGAGCGGTTCCCGTTCTTCTTTCACATCTAGGCATGGTCGATTTATGCCACATTTTTCGGGGTCGCTTGAAGGCTTGACGTTGCCGAATTCCCTTATTTTCGGTTTTCCATCCGGTCCAATGGTCATGCTGTAGCCATACACGAAGGGCCCCCACTCAGCACTTGTCGAGCCGTCAGGAAGCTTGCGTTCCCGCTTCAAATCTTCTGGGATGCGAGTTTTGAATTGGCTGAACTCTCGTTCCATCATCTCCTCCATTTCCTTCATCATCTCTTCGATGTCTCCGAAGAACCAGTTTCCAAAAAATGGAGTGCGCCCCCTTCTTTTTCTGAACCATTCAGGTAAGTCATCCTCTGCCATTCTTTCACCTTCGCAAGTACGTACGCCCTGAAATTCATTAAAACCTTTCTGAATTAGCCTTCTAACAGCCTGACGGTCTTCGCTGGTTAACTCAATGCTTTCAGCTGATCAACTGTTCCCAGAAAGGTTCCGTCCAGAAGATAAACCTCCGCCTCATCCATGTTTACGCAGCCGGAACGTAATATTGGGCCAATAAACGCTCCGCTCTTCTTTTGCACTCTCTTTCTCTCGTTGATTGGTCTGCCTCCAAGGAACTGGTTGAAGGAGGGCATTATGAAAAGCTGCGAAACCTTAACTTTCACCTTATACTGCTCCTCAAGAACCGCGGAAAGCTCGTTGCCATCTTTTTTGGCGCCCAAATGGTTAAGAAGACTCCCAGCTAGCTGCATTCCGTCGCATGGCGCCTTAACCAGAACCTGTCTTGTCATCCTGAAGCCCATGGGGTCGCGGATAAGCACTGTGGGGTGAACGTGACCTGAGATTAGGCTTCTGCATTCTAGAAGTTCTGGCGCTGGCCATGCGTGCCCGTGGAAGAGTCCGACATCTCCGAAGCTGACTCCTGTTGAGGGGATGATTTTCACGTTTTCGGGGAGGAGGGGCTCAAGGTTTCCGTCGTGGTTTCCCAGAACAACTTGCAGGTCTGGAACCCTTTTCTGTATGTCCTCGAAGAATTCTGGGATGTCCCGCCACTCTTCCATCTCCATCTTGGCGATGGCGTCCTTTACGTCTCCCAGAAATATTACTTGTGTGGGTTTGCATTCTTTGATTAGCCTAAGCAGCGTGTTCTTGATTTTTGGGGTTTGGGGGGGAATGTGGATTCCTCTCTTGCTTAGCAGTCTTTCCCAGCCTATGTGTAGGTCAGCAACCACTAGGGCTCGGTCATGTTTCTTCTGCAGTATCAGGGCTGGATACGGCTGTATAGGCTTTATCTGCGTCAAGTTACCACACATAATTCTCTGTTTTTGTCTGTTAAAAACTGGACTGGCTGCGTCACCTGTTCAGAGCCTCTTGGATGGCTTCGTAGATTCTGCTGTTAGCTGCCGCGATGAAGGACACTCTTTGGGTGGCTGCTAAGGGAACGTTAAGTTCTTCCCCTTCCGGCGAAACCATGATTCCGCCTGCCTCGCGGAGTATAAGATAGGAGGCGACCATGTCTGTTACCCGCAGTTTTCCGCGGATGTCGATGAAGGCGTCTGTGGAGCCGTCTGCAACGTAGCAGATGTCTAGGGCGTTGGCTCCGAAGTGGCGGAAATGTTTCCCCCTCTTGAACAGTCCTTCCAGTTTGGTTACCAGTTCCTCTATCTTGAAGGTGTTCAAGTCAACGCCGATAAGAGCCTCTTCCAGGTCAGATGTTTCGGAGGTCTTGATTCGTTTCCCGTTTTTGAAGGCGCCCCCATTCTTCTGCGCAGTGTAGGCTATGTCGTGTATGATGTCGGTTACGATAGCCGTTTCCACGTCCCTAAGCCACGGTTCCCTCGAAACCGCAATAACCGTAGCGCTGAAGGGCAGTCCTCGGACAGCGTTGGTTGTGCCATCCACGGGGTCTGTTGTAACATAATACTCGGAGGGTCCAAAACCAACCTTTTTTGTTCCAGCCTCTTCGCTGACAAGCGTACACGAAATTTCATGCTTGCTCAGGCAGTCTATCAGCGCCTTCTCCGCAGCCAAATCGATCCTTTTGGATGTGTCGCCGCCTGCTCCAACCCCAAAACCGACAGCGGCTTTCGGCGAGCCATAATATCTGAGGGCGGCTCTTCTCATCTTCTGTGAGCATTCCTGAAGTATTTCCATCCAGTCCATGTTTCTCACGTCACACTTGGCTTTAGGGATAACTGCTTCATTAATCTTTTAAGCTCCGGTGTAATCGAAAAGACACTTAAGTGAGAATATTGCCTTCAAAACATTAGGGGCGGGGGTCGCCAAGCCAGGTCAAAGGCGCAGGCTTCAGGAGCCTGTCCCGTAGGGGTTCGTGGGTTCGAATCCCACTCCCCGCACCAGTTTGTGTGTGTAGCGGCAATCATATTAGGAGACTAATAACAGAAGATTGTTGAAAACAGTCTTTTTCTGTGAAAACCAAGCAACAAAAATAAACTGTTACCGGCAGTCATCACGGTCCCCAAAACATTCCGCCGCCACCGACAGTCGTCACAATCCCTGAGATAGTGAAGCTGGTATACTGGGTTCCCGGAGTGTAGGTTCCATCCTCATACATGCCGTATGAGATGGTGCCTGTGGATGTTCCTCCCAGATACACGTTATACGAACCAGTTGCAAGCTCAGGAGAAGAGAACAGTATCGATTGATATGCTTTTGTGGGACTAAATGTGAGAACTGTTTCGCCTGAAGCAGTTTGGATATTCACCAATTTGTTAGCCGGCTGTGATGAGCGAAAGTTTACGAGCACAGAATACTGAGTGGATAATTCCGGGGTTGGAGCCTGCGGCATGTCAGCGCTTCCAACAGCCACTATTGTGCCACCTGTGAGTTTGAATTTGCCAAACCCATAATCTACTGCACCATTGGGGAAAGATCCCGGGACAGGTCCATTTACAATCACGAAACCGTCATTCATTTCCATGTATCCACCTGTGTCAAGTCCGTCACCGCCTGAATCGATGACAATAAAGCCGCCGTTAATGTAAAAGGAAGATTCGTCTTTCTCGTCAAAACCGCCTCCCCATCCTCCACCTGCTGTAGAGCCGTCATTCGCTTCAACCGCGTTTAATGCGTCGTCGCTTGCAGTAATGTCAATGTAGCCGTCGTTTATGGTGATTGAGGTACTCTCCATCCCCTCAAAGGATTGCGATATATCAACTGTTCCGTTGTTGATTTCCAAAGATGTGTCTGCGTGGATGCCGTCATCCCCTGAGGCGAGGTGATATGTCCCGTTGTTTATGATAATCATGTGATTTGAGTGAATTGCATCATCAGAAGAGCTGATGCTAAAATCTCCATCATCTATAATCATGAATACTCCTGCCTTCAGCCCTTTAGTGGACACATTGTCATCTAGCCGTGCGTTGCTTCCGCCACCGCTTGTCAACGTGAATGTTCCGCCAGTCACCAAAAGATCTGTTTGGGCACTGATAGCGTCCCCTTTGGTGGAAGTAACCTTTATCGTGCCATCTTCAATAGAGATGTACCCTCTGTCTTCTTCTTCGTCATTATCCGATTTCAAGCCGTCGCCAACCGAGTTCACCGTAATGTTTCCGCCTTTAATCACCAGGTAATTTTTGCCCCTAATCCCGTCATCGACCGAAGTCACCGCAATGTTCCCGCTTTTGATGATAAGTCCGTCGTTGCTTCGAATAGCGTCGTTAGCGTTTCCGTCTACTGTGAGCGATCCATTCCCGCAGATTGAAAGGTTGTCTCTGCTGGAAAGTGTACCGTTGTTTTCATTGTTCGCGTTGTCTGTTAGATAATTTTCTGTATTGTCGGCGAGGACTATGACTGTCTTTACTGCATCTTCGACATAGATAGGAGCGTTTGTGGTGCTGCTGATGTTGACTCCGTTTAAAATCAGTTTCACAGTCTCTTCATCATTGGTATCTACGACTATCTGACCGTCTTCCAAAGTGCCGCTTATGCTGTAGGTGCCCGCAGAGGTGATGGTTATTGTTGTTCCGGTGATTCTGGTGCCGTTTTCATTATCAACGCTGATGGAATATGTATTCAGCGTTATTGTGGTGACGTTGGAGCCATCCCACGTATAATCTTCATCCTCTTCATGGTCTTCTTCGTTGGGTTGTGGTGTTTCAGGTTTCGTAGTGTTTGAAGAGTCGCCGTTTGTGCCGTCGGATGGGTTGTCTGGTTCGCTAGGTGGGTTGTTTGGAGTGTCTGGGGTGTCGCCTGTCGTGCTATTAGTACTTGTGTTGTTTTCTGTTGGAGTTTCTGTGTTGCCGTTGGTGGTGCTATTGGTGCTCGGGTTCTCTTCTGGTGTCTCTGTGCTGTTGGATGGGTTGTCTGGTTCGCTAGGTTGGTTGTTTGTGCTGTTGGTGCTTGTATTGTTGTCTGGAGTTTCTGTGTTGTCGCCTGCCGTGCTGTTGTCAGGCGTAATGTTTTCGGGTATAGTATTGGTAACGTCTTGACCCCAGTTTAAATTAACGTATCCTATAACAATTAATAGTATACAAACAGCTCCGAGGAGAAACATCAATTTTCGTTTTGCCATTTTTATGCCCATAAGAAACTCTATCTAGACTATATAACAGTTTTTCCGAATTTAGCACTTCCGATATTTTGATTGAAAAACTATGTTAAATTTAATGCTGGATTAGAAAATTTCAAGAACAGACAAAACTTCGACGCCGCCTGGAGACACTCACAGAAATGGTAAATCAATCATGTTAGGCGCCTAATATGAACTAATCAGTTTTCGCAGAGCCTCTTGCTGGGCACTGAAAGAGACCGTTCGTACTCGTAGATTACTCTCGAAGTCACAGTCCACGCTTCCAGCATCTCCGAGTCCACGCAGACAACCTCGTCCGCCAACCGGATTGTAGTTTCTGAGAAATGACCGTGGGGAAAGCCGCCGACAATTACTGCCGGTCTCCGCTTTGCCTGAAGGGTGGAAACTGCGTCTTGAAGGGTTTTGTGTTTTCCTTCTCTGCTGAAGGCTAGGATGTAGTCGGCTTCTGCTTCGGCAAGTAAAGTCTGTAATGTTTTGTGTTCCAGCTTAAGCAGCGTCTCTCCTGTGGATGGAACCTTTCCCTGCTGGAATAGCTGTTCCATGAGTCCGATGAAGCGGTTGTAGTTTCTGGGCAGCCGAGTGGCTGGATTAACGGTGATGATGTAGTCGTTGTTGGTGTGGACGTAGGTTTGGAGCAGCCCTTCCTTGTTGAGGGGAGAGCCTAGGGCTTCCAGCAGGGCGAAATGGGGTATGTCTGGGCGTCCCCTCTTCAGGTTATCTTCTAGGCGCCTCATGGCTGAGTGGTGCAGTGACCTGTCAAGGAGAAGCTGTTCTGGAGGTTTTCTCTGTCTTTTGGAATATCGCCTGACAGCGGGGTGACTCCACAAATTCTTGGGAACCGTTTCAAGAGCAGCCTCAGCCAATACGAGAATAAGCAAACTGATCACTAGACTAGAATCAAAGTTTTGGGGATAAAAAGCTTGATCCTTCTCAAAATTATTGCCGTTTGCCTCGCTCGCGGTGCCTTCTAGATATAATATCGATGGTCGTTGGTCTTCTTTATTGTGCCGAGAAATTCTCCGGCAAAATAGTCTAACCAACACTGTTCCTGCAAATCTAGGTCAGCCTCATCAAATGTTACAGCTTTCTCCTCAGAAATGGCTCCTGCTTTCTTAAATTTGTGAATAAGTCGCTGATGCATTTTAAATTGTATCCCAAACATAGACATATTCTAACGCCCCCTCCTTCTTCTTCCATAGGTTTGTTAATAGAATACTCGAAATAAACGACAAAACGCAATAGGCTTTTTGTCAACATTCACTAAGAGAATTCCACTAGCTAATATAATACGCACGTCACTATTAAGGGTGTGGCTTTGGGATTAAATTTTAACCCTAAACCCCAACAACCTAGTTTATGTTCATGTATTGCGTCTCCTCGCCTTCGTAGTGATGGGAGCCAAGATACTTACAGTGATAGACATGCAAACAGAGTAAAAATGCTGTGAAGTGTAGGTTTCAAAGCGCCTGAATAAACAAACATGCTTATTTGAGTGGTGCTAATGGCAGAACAAGAAAAAAACAATAACCCTTACAATTTATGTGGTTGGCGACCGATTTCCGAGTGTAAGGGCTGCTCCATTGCTGGCCGCCTGAAATGCCGTTACAGTTCAGGAGACATGCTTCGTTTTTTAGGCATGTTTCTTTGCTTCATGGTTCCCGCTGTTGTTGGTGTGCTGTTGGGGGGATACGGGTGGTATCTTTTAGGTTGGGTGGGGATGGCGATAATCTTTTTTGGATTCTGGGAGATTCGTATCCTTTGTAGCCATTGCCCCTACTATGCCGAAAAGGGATTCACGCTGCACTGCATCGCCAATTATGGGTGCCCAAAGTTTTGGAAATATCGTCCCGAACCGATCAGTAAAGCAGAGAAAATTCAGCTTGCAGTCGGCTTTATTATGATTAGCTGTTATCCTTTCCCGTTTTTGATTCTCGGCGGGCAACTTGTCTGGCTTCTTCTTGCCGCAGCGGGTTTAACAATATTTTTTTGGACTTTACAGAAATTCACTTGCACTAAATGCGTCAACTTTTCCTGTCTTTTTAACAGAGTACCCAAAGAGGTTGTCGACGAGTACCTCAGACGCAATTCTGTGATGAGGAAGGCATGGGAAGAAAACGGCTGGAAACTGGGCGGTGCAACGTGAGGAACGCGCTCTAGCTTGCAATAAACGGGAAGGAGCAAAGGTTACTACCTTAGCGGTTATGGGGATTAACTTTTTTAGGTGAGGAGACAGGTATTCTGCTTCAGGCTGATGGAAGTATTTCAGGTGAGTTTGTTTAATCCGCTGCTTGTTTTCGCTGTTTCAATCGCCCTCTTCGTTGTCTTAATGTATCGGCGAGTGGGCTTAGGCGTTTCGTTAACGGTTGCAGCGTTTCTGATGAGCATTCTGTCCCTCGGAATCTCAGGAACAGCAACAGTGTTATCCGAAACTTGCTTGGACCAAACGACTTTAACACTGGTCTTCTCCAGCTTCTTTATCATACTCCTAAGCATACTCTACAGGGAAACAGGGTTAGTTAATGTTTTAACCAGAAGCCTAAGCGGATTCATCAAAAACTCCAAGCTCATAGTCAGCCTTCTTCCAGCGGTTATCGGACTGCTGCCCGTTGCAGGCGCAGCCCTAATGTCAGCGCCCATGGTTGAGGCTGAAGCAGACAAGCTGGGACTTGACGAATCAAAGAAAACCTACATAAACATCTGGTTCCGACACGCCATTTTACCGATTTATCCCATAAGCCAGTTCCTTATCCTGACAATCGCCTTGACCGGAACCAGCATGGACTCCCTCATTGCCAGACAAGCCCTCGTAGTAGCAATCATGATCATAATTGGATACTTTATAGGGTTAAGAAAAACCAAAGTTGCCAAAAATGCTGACCCAGAAACGGAGTTAAACCAAAAAGCCAACCTTAAAGGGCTACTCTATTCCTTTTTGCCAATCATCATCACAATCATTCTTGCCGCATTAAACGTGAACATCGCAATCTCAACACTCGTGGGAGTAATCACTCTCTTGGCTATAACAAAAACAAAACTAACAACATTCAAAAAAACTCTGAAAAACAGAGTAGTATGGGAAGTAACGTTGGCGGCTTTCAGCGCGTTACTCCTCAGAAACGTCACATTGGCTTCTGGAGCTTCACAGATTCTCGGCAGCGCCCTGGCAAACACAAACCTGAACGAAATCATAATACTTTCAGTTGTCCCAGCGGTTCTAGGCTTTCTTCTCGGCTCTCCCACCGGAGCAATGGCACTTAGCGTTTCGATTCTCGCCGAAACCGTGGCTTTCATCCCAAAAAATGTAAGCTTAATCTACATTTCAGCGTACCTTGGCTATTTGGGCGCCCCAACACATCTCTGTCTGGTTTTCACAGCCCAATACTTCAAGACATCAATAAGTAAAAGCTACAAATATTTAATTCCGTCAATAATCGTTTCAATAGCCGCGGCGCTAATAACATACCTTCTGGTTTAAACCACAAAAGCTGGAAGTTTTGGGTTCTGCTATCCCAGCTTGATCCTACTTGATCGCTACTACACACGCGGGTGCACAATTTTTCCCTAAAATTATTCATTATTTTTCTGAAGCAGAATTGCTAAGGAGACTGCCATCATGAAGAGCAGCAGGGTACAGGAAAATGAAAATTCGGGTATTACGGTGATGTCAAGGTCTATAACGACCTCATGCGAGCTGTGAAGATAATCGAAAGTTATAATCCATGAGTCATCTGTTTGGGCTGCTGAATACTCAATTTCGTTAGAGTTCAGATACACTTTGAGGTTAGCGATGTCTGCTGCAAGATTCTTTGCCACAGTAACTTTGGCATAGCCTCCTGTTCCATCTGAGCCATTGACGGTGAAGCTTAGGTTTCTGTTAGTTGCGTTGTAATTGAATTCTGAAACTGTGCTGTTCGATTCCACAGTGAAAACATGCTGATCAATGGTTGGCAAAAAGGCAAGAGTAACGTTGCTGCTGGCTCCAAAATATGATGCGGTTCCATTCCATTCAGCAATTACAGTATAATATCCCAGCTCATCAGGAATCCATGAACTGTTGTAACATCCAGCATTGTCGGTGGTGACTGTTGCGATTAGCGTCTTATTTTCGCCGTGAATCATATATAGATTTACTGTTTCATTTTGCAGATTATTTCCATATTCGCTAAGAAGAGTTCCGCCAAGGTTTACCTCAAACCCCGCCTGTGAAGACGGTGCACCCGTATTAACTAAAATGGATGACTGAGTTCTTTCTCCAACAGCGCCAATATCATACTTTGCGGTTGCTAAGACAAGTGATGGGTCACCTAACAGAACCATATATTCAATGTGGGGAGTCAAAACACAATAATAATAGAATGCTTTGCCAACATCGTAGTTAGCGTTTGGAATACGCCATTGTTGAATAGGACTATTTTCCCAAGAGTTGTAAGCTGAAATATATACATCATCCCCATATGGGGAGTAAGACATACCGGACACTATAGCTACGGCACCCCCATCAGGTTTCGCAAGAAGAGATACCGCAACACTGTCTGAACCTGCTACTCCATAGTCAAACTTTCCGCTGTGGCAGCCTATCGTGAATATCACGGGGAGCCTAGAAGTGGATAGCTGTTCACTGGTACTAACGGATAGCTGTTCGGTTCCACCTAACCTCCAACTTCTGGGAGAGCCGTGGCAAGCAAGGTAAAGGCTTCCCACACCTTCCTTAACAAAGTCTACTAATGCCTGCAACGTAAGATTTCCTTCGGTTATGTTTCTCATTTCATCTTTATAGCACAATAATGGGTTTGGGCGATCATCAGTGAGGAGATTGATGCTGCCCCAAGGGGCGTCTTCGCCGATTACGTGAAGGTTTGTTCTAGCCCATTCACCGGGACTCAAGTTAAGTTCATAGTCCAGAGTCTTCTCTACCAAATTAGTAATCTGCTGAGGATCATCAAAAGGAAATCTCCCCAGAATAAAATCAGGAAAATCAACACATGGTTTGGCTGCCCAGTTAAATGAAAAGACATCAACAGGCCATTCTAACGTTGCATAGTAATAATCTGTTGTGCGATTATCTACGATGCCTAACCCAAGAGAGTTGTTCACAGTATACTCAATAGGTGGGAGTGTCTCAACATTTCCAACTATGAGCACATATTCCATGTGCCACGCGTTAAAAGCATCCTTTAAGAATTCTCTCGTTTTCGATTGGATCGAGTCTCCTATATACATCTCGTTTATGGTTTGATTGGACATGACATAAGTGTCCAATCCTGAGGATTGTTTCCAATCGAGTAAGTTGCCAATGAGTGATTCTTTATCACTACCTGTTATTACTAAATAATCAACATTTTGTGGGGATAGCTGATAATCAGGTTTCTTTTCTACAGGCAATATAGGATATCCTCGCCACTGACCAGCATTTTCTAGATTCAAGTAAGCGAGATTGGGAAGCACGCTAGCTGAATATGGACATGACTTTAGTCTATCCATTATTTCGTCGGCAAGTCTATCGCTATCGCATGGAGTGTACTCAACGGTATTCCTTTGTATGTGTACTATGAAATTGATTCGCGCGTCCGGGTCCCAGCCCTCATATTCAGCAGTGATTTGTGCGAATTTGTAGCACCTAAGATTAAAAACACGGCGGTAGCTCAAGTCTGTTAAGTTGATGTCCCCACTTGTGCCGATTAACTCAACGGAGAGAACTGACGCATCCGGAGGGATAAGCACGTTAATGTACCCTCCCGAGTGAATTATCCCTATCCGATAAATTTCAGGTTCATATAGAATAGGTTGAAAAGAAAACCTGTATGTTTCGATGCCAACTGCATCATTTAATGCCAATTCAGCATCGAGTCCTTGAACAGGGACCAGAAAAGAACAGAGAAAAACCAGCAAAACAGAAGCTAATGTAACTTTTGTCACACTACATCCCCCGCTGATTCATTTATGAATGAGATTTCATAAAAGCGTTTTTGTAAAGATTTCTTGACTAGCTAAATGATACATTTGGTCAAACTTTCTTGACAAAAAACTTTTCACATTTTCATCATATTTAGCTTAACGATTTTGGAATCCTGAAGGCTTTTGAAGGCTGATTTTAGTTAAAGATTCAACACGCGCTCAAACAAAAGCGCGAATTACGAATTCAAGCGAACAGGGAAGTTTGAGAGAGAGAAAGATAAAACCTTAATGCACACTAAAAAGAATGGTTATTTGCGATGACTTCCACTAGACAAATTGCCCTCAAACGTGTTCACATTCTCTTTGGTTTAGCTAAAGAAGTGATTCGTGACGACCCTGAATTGGCTCAGCGTTACGTCCAGATCGCGCGGAAGATAGCTATGAGAACCCAACTGCGGCTCCCCACAGAGTACAGGCGGCTCATCTGCAGAAAATGTAAAAGCTTTATTTTGCCGGGCGTGAACTGTCGCATCCGGATACAGCAGAGAAGGGAACCCCACATGGTAATAACATGCTTAAATTGCGGCGGACACACCCGTATTCCACTAAAAAGAAGGAAGAAACCGTGATAACACCGAAAATGAAGCGGCGAATAAAGCGTGCGCTCAGCGCCGAGAGACCAACAGTGCATATCGGAAAAGAGGGAGCAACAACCCAGATAATAAACGAAGTCGCCAAGCAGCTGGACACAAGAGAGATGATCAAAGCCAAAATATTGAGAACCGCCCTCAAAGACGAAGAAGCAAAAAACATTGCAGCGAAGATTGCCGAACAGACAGAGTCGCAGCTGATTGAGGTTCGAGGTCACACCTTCCTCCTCTACAAGCGTAAGAAGAAAAAAGGGTGAAAACTTTATAACAGTGCAGGAAAGTTGAGTTTCTAGACCACGAAACTAATATAAGACATCTCTTTTCCCTTAGTGAAGGAAAAAATCAGGAAGAAGAAGCTTTGCCGACACCTTACGACGTTCCTCCATCAGCTCTCATAGACGGGCTAGCTAAGCATCTGAAACAAGAAGTGGATGAAATAAATCCCCCCGCATGGGCACCATTCGCCAAAACTGGCATTCACGCCCAGAGACCACCCACCAACCCAGACTGGTGGTTCATCCGATGCGCCTCTATTCTACGCAAAATCTACGTGAAAGGACCAATAGGCATCGAGAAACTCCGCCAAGAATACGGCGGCAGAATAGACAGAGGAGCAAAACCGGAACATGCCAGAAAAGGAAGCGGCGCCATAGTCAGAAAAGCCACGCAGCAACTTCAAGCAGCAGGTCTGGTGAAACCGTTACGAAATGAGGGAAAAATAGTAACGAATGAGGGAAGACGGCTGCTAGACAGACTGTCCACTGAACTGAAAAGGGAACTGGAGAAAACTCAGCCCGAACTCAAAAAATATTAGGTGAAAAAAGAGTGAGCGAAGAAGAGCTGGAAGCCCTCAGAAAAAGAAGGATGCTTGAGCTGCAGCAAAGGATGGCAGAAGAGCAGCAGCAAGCCCAAGCGCAACAGCACCTTGAGAAGCAAAAGCAGGCTCTGCTTCGCAGAATACTTACTCCTGAAGCTAGGAGACGCCTCACAAACTTGAACATGGTTAAACCCGAGTTCACTCAGCAGCTTGAACTGCAGCTGATTCAGTTGGCTCAGCAGGGAAGAATAAATCTTCCCATAACTGATGAGCAGTTGAAAGAGCTTCTGGTAAGGCTTCAGGCAGGTCGTAGAGACTACAAAATTAGGAGAGTGTAGAAGAGATGGCAAGAAATAAACCGACCGCAAAAAAACGGAGGCTTATCAAGGCTGGAAAAGAGAAGAAACCTGTTCCCACATGGGTTATAGCCAAAACAAGTGGGCGGGTTAGAACCAATCCGAAGAGGAGACGCTGGAGACAGGGTAAGATAAAGGCTTGAGGGAAATGCGGATGGAAGAACCTGTTGATGTTGCTGACGAAGAGTTAGAAGAGGAAGAAGAACTCGAGGAAGAATTAGAAGAAACTGAGGAGACAGAAGAAGAGGAATTAGATTCTGAAGTTTCCGAGGAAGAAGATGAGGAACTCGAGGAGGAACCTGAGGAAGAAGAGGAGTTCCTGGAAGCTAAAGAGAAGGTCAGCAGGAAAGAAAAGGAGCCAGAGGAGGACATCGTTGAAGAAAGGTTTTACACGATTCCTCTAGGGAAGGCGTGGATCGTCCCGAGAAAGAAACGCGCCCCAAAAGCTGCAAGAATCGTAAAAAGTTTTGTACTAAAACACATGAAGGTCCGCACAGAGGCTGAGGGGGAGGAAGAGCCTGAGAGGCTGGTCATAGACAATGAAGTTAACGAGAAACTGTGGAACAGGGGAATCGAGAAGCCGCCTAGAAAGATCAGAGTCCGCGTGGTTAAGGACAAGGAAGGGGTAGTAACTGTTCTTCTTGCTGAAGGAGACTGAATTTGCCGCTTTTCCTCTTTGATGTTTTCGGTAACGCCAGCATAGGGGTTTACTCACTTGTCAACGACAGAATCGCAATTGTTCCCCCGCAGGTTCCAGAAAGTAAGAGAAAGAAGGTTGAGGAATGGTTGAAAGTCAAAGTCGTTGCCACCACAGTGGGCAAATCAGTGATTATAGGCGCCCTAGCTTGCTCCAACTCCAACGGCGTGATTCTTTCCACATTTGCCCAAGAAGAGGAGATCGAAGCCATTAAATCAGCCTCTGACCTTAACGTGACTGTCATGGACACGAAAAAAACAGCCTACGGAAACCTGATTTTGGCGAACGACCGCGGTGCTGTAGCTGATCCTAGGCTGGAAAAAAGAGTTGTGAATAAGATAGCGGACACTTTGGGAGTTGAAGTGGTTTCCAGCGAGATAGCGGGGCTGCCGTACGTTGGGTCGCTTGCCACCGCCACAAACAAGGGTGTGCTGGCTCATCCCATGCTGAAGGAGGGGGAGCGGAAAGTGTTGGAGGATGTGTTGAAGGTTCCTGTGGATGTGGGAACCATTAACTGTGGAATACCTTATGTTGCCACGGGCCTTTTAGGTAATAGCTATGGGGCTGCGGCTGGGTTCTTGACTACTGGACCCGAAACGTTCATAATAGGACAAGCCCTTGATGTGGTGAAGTAAAATGAGTGAAGTCAAAGTCTTCCGAGTGATCGGGAAGATTAGGAAACCTAACTTTCAAACGGAGTTCCGGAAAGAGGTTCGAGCCTTGAAACCGGAGGATGCAGTGGAGAAAGTGTACATGGAGTTGGGGAGCAAGCATAGGGTCAGGCGTTATCAGATGACCATCTCCAAGGTGGAGGAGCTGAGCCCAGCGGAGATTGAGGATGTTCTGGTGAAGAAGATGACTCCAGGAGCGGAAGAATCTGTCCAGTGACGAAGAGACTTTCCGTAGGTTGGCTGTGGAGTCACGTTTCTTAGAGGAAACAGTCAACGAGCTGCAGTCCAGAATCAACCTGACAAACAGTGCCATAACCGAGCTGAGAATTTCAAGCATGACCTTGGAGGGGTTAGAGGAGGAGAAGAAGGATTCTCAACTTTTTGTTCCTATTGGGGGAGGTTCCTATGTCAAAGCCAGATTGGAAACTGCAAACAAGGTTGTTGTGGGCATAGGGGCAGATGTGGCTGTGGAAAGAACCTTGAAGGAGGCGAAAGAGGAGCTGGAAACGCGGATAGCTGAGCTGGAGAAGACAAGGGAAGCCTTGGTGCAGCAGTTTAATCAGGTTGTTGAAAGGATTCAGGAAAACAGAGATAGACTCGAAGAGGTTACGGCGAAGCTGAGGGAAGGAGAGGGGCAGAGCGGTGTTCGAGAAGCTAAGAAAAGGGCTTAGCAGTGCCGTCAATAAGATCGTAACCACTGAGCTGAAAGCAGAGAAGCTGCGTCCCATTTTAGACGAGTTTAGTTTGAACCTTATCGAAAACGATGTGGCGGTGCCCGTAGCCTACTACATCACCGATGAGCTGGAGAAGCGGCTTGACGGAGTTGAGGTGAAGCGGCTGGCGGACCGGAAAGAGCTTGTGAAGGACACCCTTCATAAAGTTTTGATTGAGATTTTGACCACAAAAGAGACAATCAATCTGCTGGACAACATTGAGCAGAAGAGGCAGGCTAAGGAGCCGTACACGATTCTTTTTGTGGGAATCAACGGAACAGGCAAAACCACCAGCATAGCTAAGGTGGCGCAGTTTCTGATGAATAAGGGGTACTCTGTTGTGCTTGCCGGAAGCGACACGTACCGCGCTGGGTCTATAGAGCAGTTGGAGGAGCACTCTAAGAGGCTGGGTGTGCGTATGATAAAGCATAAGTATGGTGCTGATCCTGCGGCTGTGGCGTATGATGCCATTAGCCATGCTCAGTCAAGGGGAGTAAACGTGGTTTTGATTGATACTGCGGGGCGAATCCAGACTGACCGGAATCTGATGAGTGAGCTTTCTAAGATTAAGCGGGTTGTAGATCCGGATTTGACGGTTTTGGTTGTTGATGCTTTGATTGGGAATGATGCGGTTATGCAGGCTGAGGAGTTCCATAACAGCGTGGGCATCGACGGGACCATACTGACGAAGGTTGACGCGGATGTTAAAGGTGGCGCCTCTTTGAGTGTGGCTCATGTGACTGGTAAACCTATCATGTTTATTGGGGTTGGGCAGGAATACAAGGACTTGGAAGCTTTTGAGCCTGAACGGTTCACACAGATGATCCTCAAGTAGAAAACTCTTTTTTAAGGGACAAGCGATTCATTTAAGTTTGTTAATTGGGTTTCTGCATTTTCGGGTCTCGGGAGGAAGATAGTGTTGAGGGTTGCCATGGCGCAGGTTAATTCGACTGTGGGCGATTTAGAGGGGAATGTGGCGAAGATACGGAAGTTTCTTGCTGACGCAAAAAAGCGCCAAGCCGATTTGGTTGTGTTTCCTGAGTTGGCTGTCACCGGTTATCCTCCTCAGGATTTGCTGCTTGAGAACGGGTTTGTTGAAAAGAACAAGAAGGCACTCGAAGAAATGATCAGCGGCAACACCGTTGACGTCGCTGGCGTGGTTGGTTTCGTTGACTATAAAGGGAAAGATTTGTTCAATGCCGCAGCCATCTTCAACCGAAACAAGTTAGTCGGCGTAGTCTACAAGACGCTTTTGCCCACGTATGACGTGTTTGATGAAGACAGGTACTTCAAGCCCTCACGAGAGGAGGAAATTGCGCCGGTGCCGATTGACATAGATGGGAAGGCTGTCAGGTTGGGCGTGGAGATTTGCGAGGACCTTTGGAACAGCAGCTATGATGTGAAGGTATCAGATTTGCTGGCTGAAAGGGGGGCGGAGTTAATTGTTAACATTTCTGCTTCGCCGTTTCTCGTCGGAAAGACACTTGAACGGAACAGGCTGCTACAGGAGAAGTCGACAAAGAATGGGGTGCCCATCTTCTATGTGAATTTGGTTGGGGGGCAGGATGAGCTTGTTTTTGATGGCAACAGTATGGCAGTGGACAAAATGGGTAACCTGATAGCTTTGGGTAGGCAGTTTGAGGAGGATTTAGTAATTACCGACGTTGACCTAGAAGAAGGCACAGCAAAAAAGATTGAGGCTCCTCCACATGATAGGACGCGGGAGATGTTCGGCGCCATAGTTCTGGGGATACGTGACTACTTCATGAAGGCGGGCTTCGAGAAGGCTGTGGTTGGGATGAGCGGCGGAATCGACTCGTCAGTAACCGCGTGCATAGCCGCTGAAGCCCTAGGCAAAGAGAACGTCATCGGAGTTTCCATGCCCTCACGGTTCTCCAGTGACCACAGCAAAACGGATGCTGAGCAGCTGGCAGAAAATCTTGGAATATGCTTTGTCAGGGTTGGGATACAGGAGGTTGTCGACAGTTACCACAGAAGCTTAGAAGAGCCGTTGGAGCTGCTAAGAGATTGTTTTGGTATAAAAATGGAGGATGATGATCCTGTTGCTGACGAGAATATTCAGCCCAGAGCCAGAGGGAACATTCTGATGGACATCTCCAACAGGCTGAAGGACCTGAAAATCTTGGTGCTGAACACTGGAAACAAGACTGAGATTGCCCTCGGCTACTGCACATTGTATGGGGATATGGCGGGCGGAATCGGGGCGCTCGGCGACGTGAGCAAGCTTGAAGTCTACAAACTCGCAGAGTACATCAACAAGAAGGCAGGCAAACAGGTGATACCAGAGAGTGTGCTGGAGAAGAAGCCGTCGCCAGAGCTGAAGGAGTGCCAGTTTGACCCCTTCGACTTTGATATAGTCAGCCCGCTGGTTGACGAAATCATAGAGAACCGGAGAAGCAAACAAGACCTGATCAAGATGGGTTACCCAAAAGAGGCAGTTAAAGACACGTACAGAAGAATCAGAAACTCAGAATACAAACGACGACAAGCAACACCATGCATCAAAATCACCCCCAAAGCCTTCGGCATAGGATGGAAAATGCCAATGATCAACAAATACAAAGGCTAAAAATGATCGGCGCGCGCCTACAGGCAATTTACAAACTAAAACATCTTCTGCCCTGAACTGCTATAGCTACTTGTTTAGAATTCTTTATTTTTAACATTCTTCATAAATATAGCACGTGATAAGGAAAAGTTTAATTGACTATTTACCCATTTTATAAAATGCTGAAAAAGCGTTTTTTGGGGGAGGTGGAGTATTTTGAAGTGTGGACTTTGTGGAAAAGAAGTCAAAGAACAGCCAAAAATAACGGCTGAAGGCAAATGTTCAGTATGTGGTGCAAAACTCAAACCAGCATAGATTGATTTCCAAAAAGTGTGATCAGTTAGAGTGAACTTTTTCACTCTTCCCTGCCTTTTTTTAAAAGGCTAAAAGGGGGTCGGCGCGTGCTAATCCCGAACATGTAGTAGGGTTGCGTCTATCTCCCAGCTGTCTTGGTTTGTGTCGTTTGTTTCTGTTGCTCCTTTGAATCTGATCGTGAATGTTGATGAGGTGAGATAGGGGGTGACTGTCACGTTATTCCATCCTGCACTCAAATCAGCAATAAGGTTTATCCAGCTTGAACCGTTCCACACATCAACCTTAATGTCCTCTGAACCCATGGTTCCTCCGCAGATGCAAAGAAACTCATTAGCCCCGTCAAAGTCAACACTGTTCCACTGAACCTCCAAATCAACCTCATAATTGTCTGGCTCGAAATAATCAATCACAAGTCTTGCACAATCGACCTCATACAATCCAGCTCCCGTAGCTGTTTCTATGTAAATTTTGGCGGCATCAATTTTTGTCCATGAATCAAGCTCAGATGTTGCAGTGTAGTTAATCCAGCCCCATGAAATGGTCAGGCCTTGCTTACCCAGATCTGCCCATGTTGAACCGTCCCAAACAAAAAGTTGCAGTCGTTTATTGTTACGAGTTTGTTTAGCATATAATTGGATTGTAACGCTTTGGATAGTTGCTGAAGACAGCCCGGAATCTTCAAAACCAAAGTCCCCAATCTCGTATTTATTTTTAGAGGCATGCACATAATTTGAGTCATAATCGATAACGCTGAGGTAAGGAGTTGCTCCAACTTCTGTCCAGTCAGTTCTAACCTCATCGTATGCATTGACATAAAGAAAAAGCAAACCATCACCAGCACCTCCATTCGCCTCAGTCAGGGTGTCATAAACTGAATCTGGACCGTACTGCTGTGCTGTGAAGTTTGAGTGCGCGCCTTTGTCATTGCTGGAATCTACGTTAGAAATATTGTTGACAAAATAATCGTTAGAAACGTTAAGGATAGTTTGGGTTGCAACATTGGTTTTCTGATCGAACAAAAGACAGTTTACACTATTTATTAGCATAATTAAACTTATCAGTAGGATGGCTGTTGCGCGCAGTTCGTATTTCATTTCATTTGACGCGTTGATTTTTTTCCTTATAAAAAATATGAATTAATGATCAGTTTTTGTTGTTCATAGCTTTTAATAATTACTTATTCCGATTCTGAATCTGGTGAAGAATATGAAGACACGATTAGTGGGTATCCTCTTGATTCTAACGAGTCTGCTAGTTGTTTCAGTTTCTGCATTTGTCTATGTGCAAGCATCTAATACAGTAACCCAGACCATCGTTGAAGTCGCAAATATTACTTTGAGCCCAGCCGCTCTTGGCAACATAGAGGAGGGACAAACGATTCTTTACACGACAACTAACACTTCAGCATTAGATGACATACTGAGCATCACCACCTCGAAGGCTAACGTTTACCTGCATTTTGACACGGACTTGGATGGACAAAGCAGCAATTACACAACTTACCAGATCGCCGTCAAAGTAGGCGACACCGTCCCTGGCGGATCAAGCTACAGCACAGGCGACACATTAGCAACCCTAACTATAGCAACTCCAGACACCGCTTCTGGCGTTGACTTAGACGCTGCAGGATCTTGGACATTCGATTTCGAAATCACAACAACTGCAAACTCGGTGAGTTCGGATCAGGCAACTACAGTAAACATAGTTGTATCTGCTGAGAGCACAACTTAGGAGGATTTAACCATTGAAGTTCGGAAAAAGACTACAAATCTTTTTCCTTTCAGGCCTTTTTGTTACTTGGCTTATTGCCCTGCTACTTCTGATTTTGCCTGTTAGCGGCTTGGTAACACCAACCTTTCCCTTAACCGCCGATTACCAGTACAAACTTGCATTCTTCATAACCTCAACTACACTGGCTTCAGGAGCCTTCCTCATAAAAGGAATCCAATTATTGCTAAAACTGCCCTAACGGTGTTCGCGCCTAAGGGGCAAACTCCAAAGATTTTTTTGGTCATCCTAGCAGTTTTTTTAGTGTTGCTTTTTGCGAGTGCAGCTCTTCCTTGAACCTGGTTTCAAGAGTCTACATTTTTTTCTGTGATTTTGGTGGCTTCTTTTTTGGTGTTTTCTTGTTTTTTGGTCGTCGGTTTTGGATGGGAACAAATTTGGTTCCGTATGCACCGACGTAGCGTGATGTTGGGCGGAGGAGAACCGAGTCTGAGTACTGCTCCAGTATGTGGGCGGTCCACCCAGTTATTCTGCTGGAGGCAAAAAACAGAGTGAAAAATTCCTTGGGAATGCCCAGCGCATCCAGAACTATGGCAGCATAGAAATCCACGTTCGGATAAATCTTCTTCTCCTTGTGAACAACCGCCTGAATCTTCCTGCACTTCCAGTACAAGTCCATCCTGTCGATGCGTTGACACAAGGCTTTACTCACCTTTCTAAGGTGCCTTGACCGGGGATCGTTTGCCACGTAGATTCTGTGACCAAAACCCATAATCTTCTTTCCGTCAAACAACATCCCCTGAATATAAGCCTCCACCTCCCCAACATTATTCACATCCAACAGCATATTCATCACCCTCTCGCTAGCCCCACCATGCAACTTGCCCTTAAGCGCCCCAATCGCAGAGATAACAGCAGAGTACATATCCGACAAGGTGCTAGCCGTCACCCGAGCAGCAAAAGTGGAGGCGTTGAGTCCATGATCAGCATGCAAAATCATGTAACGCTCAATCGACTCCCTTTCCTCCTCATCAGCAGGCTTCCCCCGGAACATGTACAGAAAGTTTTCAGGAAAACTGTACTCCTGCTTCGGAGGCACAATCTCCTGTCCGCTCCTCACCCGATAAATAGCCGCCACCAACGTAGGAACCTTTGCTACTAAACTGAGGGCTCTCCCCATGTTAGCCGCCTCAGAATGGTCATGGGGGGCAGGGTCAAACTCTCCAAGATGCGAAATTTCGGTTCGCAATATCTCCATGGGATGACTGCGTTTTGGCGCCTTCCCAATACTTCGGATTACCTGCTTAGGCAAATTCATCTCAGAGAAAAGTTTTGATCGGATAGCTTCCAGCTCGCTTTGGGTAGGAAGCCTCTTGTACAATAAAAGATGAATAACTTCCTCATAGCATACTCTCCCAAGCAGCCGGTCAATGTCATAGCCAACATAATAAAGTGCACCCAGAGGATCAACAAAACTATTCTGAGTTTCGCAAGCGACAACATCCCTCAAGCCGCGAACATATACTTTCTCATAGGACATTTCTAAATTCAACTCGTACTTTTGTTCAAATCAACGTTGCCACATACACTGAACAACGCATTCTGTTTGGTAAAGGGAATAAACAAGGAGAACGCCCAAGAGCTTTCCTTCGTCTAAAACATCCTTCAGTTAATAGCTTATGGGAAACGCTGAATTATATAGTTATATATGAATCCTAAATAATAAAATCTTTCTCTCCATCTCCACTGAACCAGACTAAAACACTCCATTTCTGCGTAAACATCAGGCATCCCACCACATACCAGCCTCCAACAGCACATACAATTGCCGCATATCAAGTAACTGACGATAAAAGCTTCAGAAGTATCGCTTTTGCCGAATGCAGCCTGTTTTCGCTTTGGAGGAGGATCACCGACTTGGGGTCATCTATAATGTCTTCAGCTATTTCGTAGCCCCTGTGGATGGGCATGTCATGCATTATCAGCGCGTCGCTGTCACCCAAAAGCTTCCTGTTAACCTGATACGGAAGCATAGTCTTGACCCGCTTCTCCTTCCTGAACTGGGGATCCAAGAAAAACTCCATATCCACCCACGTATCCGTATAAACCACATCACAGTCCTCCACAGCCGCCCTAACATCCAACGAATGCTCATACAAGCCCGTGGCTTTCGCCGCCTCCACCAGCTCCTTATCAAACGAAGCCTCATTCACAAGGGGCGTAACAGTCACAATCTTAACCCCCGCCTTAGTGCAGCCCACAATCAACGAGTTGCAGACATTGTTGTGAACCCCAATATACACAAGCTTCAGTCCCTTCAGCCGCCCCAGCTTCTCCTTTATGGTCACCAAGTCGCCGATGACCTCGGAAGGATGATACTTCTCGTCACAACCATTAATCACCGGAACCCGGGAAGCCTCAGCCATAAGCTCCAACTCAGAATTCTTCAGCAACCGAGCCATGATGCCATCAACATACCCCGAAATAGACCGCGTCTCATCCCTGATGTCCGCCAGAACCAGATTTGTGGTCACCCAATCCATGTAAATTGCGTGTCCGCCCAGCTGAGTCATACCCACCTCGAAGGAGAGCCTAGTCCGCGTGGAGGTCTTCTGAAAAATCATTGCCAGAGACTTGCCCTCCAAGGCAAACTCATAATCCTCCGGATTACTTTTGATTTCTAACGAACTGTCAACAACTTCTATAATCTCCTTTGAGGACCAGTCCTTAAGAGTAAGCAGATGCACAAGTAACCTCTCCACAGTCTCCAGTAGATACTTCTTCACGTCAGACTGTTATATAAATTATCAAAGGAAGAGGGGAGATGATGGATTAGAAATATGAAATTCGGATTCTGAAGTGTTAAATTTTGGCTTCTGAACCCAAATATTAGCCGAGTGGACATCAATGCGTATAGATAATGCAAACTCTGATCGCCATCCATGGAACTGCCTACAATGTAAGAGAGCAATTTCTCCAATTTTAGCAACTTTACTACTGATTGTACTTGTAGTAGCGGCAGGAATAGCTGCTTACGCTTGGATCCAAAGCTCCGCCACAAATCAGATGACTCAAGCTAGCGGTTTCATAATCATTGAAAATGTGCGCTTTTATGATAGCGACCAGGTGGAGTTGATCATAAGAAACACGGGTACCGCTGACGTAAAAGTTGATACAGTATATATTGATCAAGTAGGAAACTCTGTTGAACAAAACGTTCAGGCAAAAGAATCCGCCACCATTGTAATCGATTACTCTTGGGAGATTGGCACAAGATACAAAATAAAAGTGGTCAGCACCGCTGGTCTATCCGCAGAAGGAACATACACTACTCCATCTCAAGTGTGGTACGACCAGTCTTGGACAAAAAGAAAAGCAGTAACAATTGACAACACTTTGAATTCCAACGATTTAAGCAACTATCAAGTTCAGCTTAACGTTCAATACGACTCGGACATGAATACTGATTTTTCCGATTTGCGGTTAACTGACAGCGACGAGCAGACTTCCCTCCCCTACTGGATTGAAAGCTATGTCGCATCGGATTCCGCCACAGTGTGGGTTAAGGTTCCATCTATTTCAGCCTCTTCTACGAAAACGATTTACATGTATTACGGAAATCCCTCTGCCAGCTCAGAAAGTAACCCTGATAGCACCTTCGAGATGTTTGTAGATTTCACCAGCGACGGCGTGATAACTCACGGAGGCAGCCAGGATAGCGATTCAACGCAATGGCAGATAATCGATGATACAATTTTGAGGATGTGGGGGAATAACTGGAAAGCAACAATGAAAACCCTGAATGTGGCTGGCGATGGTAGCCAAGCAATCTGCTTCGATTTCCTTAGCAACGGAACTCAGGGTGAAATAAACGGAATAGGATTAGACACAGACAGCAGCATAAGCGATAATCGGTTCTACAGAATATACGGAACCCAAAACTGGGGAATCAACGACCATTACGGTTATGCTGGTGGGGGAGTGTGGCAGTCTTACTCTCTAGTTTTAGATGACTTTAGCGGCAATTTTGATCGAGTTGTATTTACAAATGACGCTGATGCTTCACAAGCCACGAACATCTACTACAGAAATGTAAGAGTCTCCGCCTACACTTCCCCAGAGCCAACAGCAACAATGGGTACAGAAAAGAACCAGTAAGCGCGCTCTTCCAGTTTGATGTAAACCGTAAATACACAAGAAAGACAGAAGATCGAAACTGTTTTTCTATTCTGAATCAAAATTTGGATATTACGGATTTTGATATGTGCCCCTGCGGAAATACTGTATTAAATATTGCGACACCATATGGAGGGGGCAGTTTCAGGAGACAGAACCATGGGCAAAAGAGGAGTAGCCGTCTGGATTTTCAGCAGCCTAAGTTTTCTGGCAGCCATACACGCTCTAGAAGCAAGTTTAGCATTAATCTTCAACACAGAAGTCATCCTGCTGAAATCATACCCAATAATCAACACACTAACCATATCTCCCATCACATACCTTTTTGCAAGCACAGCACTAACCATAACCCTCTGGGGAATAACCTGCAAGATGGCTGTCGAGACCCCTGTAGAAAGATTCTTGAACAAAATGCTTTCAGACGCTAAAAGACAATCCGAAATCGAATGCGAAATGGTTGAAGACAACCGATCAGTACTGGACATGATGTGCGAAACCATAACCGAAAACAACAAGCTGCTCGCCCAAACCAGAGACGTCACCTACAACGTAAGATCCGAACTCGTTAACCTACGTTCCCTGCCAGAAGAAACCGAGCGGCTGAGCAAAGAAGTTGAGGAACTAAAAAAAGAACTTAAGAAACTTAAAGATAACTTCAAAAAACCGAACCTCTGCCCCTCCTGCGGCAACACCGTGCTTCCAAGATTCAAGGTATGCCCCTACTGCGGCGAAAACCTGCACATAACACCGGAAAAAGCAGTGGAGATGCTGCAAATCTACAAGTGAAAAACGCTTCGCAACTCAAACATTCTTGTCCGCACAAACCAGATTCCAAACTCTCCAAAAATCGATTGGGACAAAAGAGAGAATTAAAATACTCCACAAACATTTATAATAAACTTCCAAAACCAAAACAATAACTAGGCACCCGCATAAGAGAGGAAAAAAGTGAAAATAGCCCAAAACATAAAAGCCATCTCAAAGCTCCTCCTCATACTTCTATTACTTCTAGCCATGATAATCGGCTCCATCTTCTCCTACCTCCTGGTGGCAGGCTACTACATGAACCTCGACATCAAAGTCCCAGAAAACACCACACTCTCAGTAGTTGACGTCCACTTAAACATGCAAAACGCGGAAACATTCAACATAACCATCCTCAACCCAACCTACTCCCCCACAGAAGCAAAAATCACAGAAATCTCGGTTGCAACCGAAGACGATGAAATTCACACCATTTTAACCGTAAATCCCGAACTGCCCTACGAACTGGGTAAGGGGCAAGAGGAAACTTTCATTTGTGATTGGAACTGGGGAGATTACGCTGGCGAAACCCTCAAAGTCATAATCGTAGCTGAAGAAGGGTCAGGCGCAGTTTACGAAATTGAGACCGCCCCGGTGGGGCTTGAAATCTCATCCGCCCTTTTCACCACAACTGACACCCAACACTTCAACGTAACCATAAAGAACCCCGCAACTTCTGCTAGCGACCTTGACGTCACCAAGATAACCGTGACCATGGAGAACGGAACAGACGTTAACATACGCGAAACAACTCCATCAATTCCAGTAACACTTCTCACCGACACATCTACAACCTTTGTATGCTCATGGAACTGGACATACTATCGGGGAATGAACGCCACAGTCAACGTGTACACATCACAAGGCTACGAATTCCATCGAACCGAAACCACACCTAAAGCAGTGCAATTATCGATTACAGACGCCGCCTTTGACGCCTCCGCTCTGTCAAGCTTCAGCATTACCGTCAAAAACTCTGAGAACTCGATTGCTGCAGCCAACCTCACAGTTGTTGAAATAATGCTTGAAGACTACACAACGGAAGAAGTGTCCGTGGAATCGCCACCAGCCCTACCGTACATACTTCCAGTAGGCGACACTGTCACATTGAAGTGCCTGTGGAATTGGTCAGGCCACCGAGGAGAAACTGTTGGAATTTATGTTACGACTCCAGAAGGATACCTAGGCTACCTTCAGCAGGCACTGCCGTAGAAGGTACCCTAAAGATTCTGTTACGGTTCTGAACAAAAAAGTTTCAGGGATGCCCCTATACTATTTTCTCGCAGGTTCTACTGGATGGGCGTACCCTCATTCGGATCCTTAAGAGCCTTCATGAACTCCTGCATTATCCGCTTCGTAACTGGACCCTGATTTCCAGGTCCTATCACTCGCCCGTTCACGTCATGTATAGGCGCCACCTCTGCAGCGGTTCCGGTGAAAAACGCCTCGTCGGCAGTGAACAGCTCGTTAGGAGTGATGTTTCTCTCTATAACCTCAATTCCCATCTTCTTAGCCAAGTTGATAACAAATGCTCTTGTTATCCCATCTAACGCACCCGAAGAAAGCGGCGGAGTCAAAAGTTTGCCGTCCCGCACTATGAAAATGTTTTCGCCGACACCTTCACAAACAAACCCTGTTTTGTCAAGACAAATGGCTTCATCCACGCCACTGTTGTTTGCCTCAATTTTACCCAATATACTGTTTAGGTAATTAAGGGACTTTAGTTCATGAGTTGCAGCATCCACAGAATTTCGTCTCACCCAAGTTATCACTGTGCTTATCCCCTTCTCAAGCTTCTCAGGCGAATGCAACACAAGTGTGGGTTCAGTGATTATGATGACTGTGGGTTTGGGGCATTTTCTGGGGTCAAGCCCCAAGTCTCCGACTCCCCTAGTGACCACTAAGCGGATGTAAGCGTCTTTTAGATTGTTCTTTTTGAGGGTCTCCAGCAAGGCTTCAGTAAGCTCAGCTTTGGTTAGGGGTATCTTCAAAAAAATGGGGTGAGCAGACCTGTAAAGCCTGTCTATGTGCTCCTTCAGTTTGAAGACTATACCGTTGTAGGCTCGGATTCCCTCAAACACCCCGTCTCCATACAGGAGGCCATGATCATACACAGAGACTTTAGCCTCAGATTTAGGATAAAACTTGCCGTCGACGTAAACAAGAAGCTCATCAGGCATATCAAACACTCCTCCAAACGTGAAACTTCAACCATAAACCTATTTTTGCTATCTATTTAAATTTTGACTTTTACAGTATCCCCTGAGGCTCATCATTAGTTACTTGTTTTGTTGGTGCCGGGTCCGAAGGGGCAGCTGGGGTCTTCAGCCAACCAGTCACCATTGATTGCGTAGGCGGTGTAGCGGCATCCACCACATAACGAGTTATAGGCACATCTACCGCATGCACCCTTAAGATCGCCCCTGCAGCGCATATAATTGAGCAGCCTGTTGTTGACCCAGATGTCCTCCAGATCTTCTTTCATGAGATTGCCTAGCTTTACGGGTGCTGGAACACAGGGAATTAGGTCGCCGCTCGCTGTCAAGCCAGCGTAGGTGATTCCAGTTGAGCAGCCTCCAAACCCAGCAGCATACTTCCTGACTATCTCAGCAACGCCATTGCCGAATTTTTCTCGCCACATCCTATCGTAACCAGATAAAGCCTCGCTGACAGTGAAAACTTTGCCTTCTGACCGTTCGAAGCCCAGTCTGCCATAGTAGGTCATGCCCCGAGCGTAACATTGGATGCCTTCACCGTGCGCCACGCTATCGCAGAACTTCTGGTGGATATACTCAAGGGCACCTATCTTCTGCTCTCGGGTGACGTCAAGGTCAATCACATCTTTTCCCCTACCCGCCGGGATGAGCCTATTCAGGTAGAATCTGTTGACGCCCAGTTTCTCCGCCAATTCAACTACGCCCTGCAGCTCATCGACATTCTTTCTGTTCAGCGTCATTGTTGCGCATATCTCATCGAATCCTGCCTCGACGCAGTTTCTGATTCCCTGTATAGTAGACTCAAAAGCGCCGGGCCTGTTCCTGAGGAAATCATGGGTCTCCGCGTTGCATCCGTCCAATCCAATCTCAACCCGCTTGATTCCCACTTCCTTCAGCTTGCTGACAACTTGTTTAGTCATCAACGTCCCGTTTGAGGCTATTGTGCAAAGCATTCCAGCGTCCACTGCCGCCTCTATTGCAGTGTAGATGTCTGAACGGACAAGTGGCTCGCCGCCTGAGAAAGTGAGAATAGATATTCCAGCATCTGCAAGTTTTTTGATTACCTGAAGCACTTCCTCGGTTGTCAGCTCTCTCTCCTCGGCTTCGCCTGAGTTCTGGTGGCAGTGGCGACAATAGAGGTTGCATCGGTTCGTGAAGTTCCACACTATGACAACTGGAACGGCTGTGGGCTGGGGAGTGCGTAAACCGAAGTGGCTTATGCCGCGAACAACATTTAGCATACTCTTGCGGATGAGCGGGTCAGCCAGCAGCTTCTTTACTTCTGCCTCTGCCAGATTCGTCTTGCTGAACAATCGTTTAATTAATGGATTGGCTAACCAGAAAGCGGTAGAGCATCCTTTGCAGTTGGGTTTGTCGCCTGAGATGTAGGCTTCGAAGACGGAGTAGAGTCTAGGCTGGTTGCATCTTTCGCATTCCTCAGCAAGCTGTTTAGCAACCCCCTTCCAGATAGGATTCAACTTTGAAGCGAACTGAAGCTTTTTAGGGAACATTTCAAAAACCAAACTCTACCTTTTCCGTGATTTATATTCAACATGAGGAAGCTAATTAATTGTTTGCGGTTGCTTGGATGCCTTATCTTGACTGCCGGTTTATTCAAGTTTAACCGAGTTTGAGCTGTGACTTAGAATGCGAATTGCGGTCTCTTTGACAGCAGCTTCGGCAAGGCTAGGGGTTTGAAGGGTTTGTCTGCTGTTTCTGCTTTTATTTCGTTTATTAGTTCTTGGAGTTTCATGTTTCTGGCTTTCTTTCCAGCTTTCCTGTCTCGCACCGGCAGAACATCAGAGCCCAATTCTTTCTCGCCAATGACAATAACGTAGTTTACCCACTCTTTCTCGGCTGCTCTGACCTTCTTGCCTAAGCTTAGGGGTCTGTCGTCCACGTCAACCCGTATGCTGCTGCTTTCGATCTTTTTCATCAGTTTTTCAGCGTCATCCAAGAACCGTTCCGAAACAGGAATAACCCTCACCTGGGTAGGAGCCAACCACAGCGGAAATATCGGAGCCTTGCCCTTCAATGATTCTCTGTGAGCCTTCTCCAGCAGGGCATACACGTCTCGCTCGATGGCGCCGCTTGGACTACAGTGGAGAACCAGCGGATACTGTTTCTCACCATTTTCGTCAACGTAGGTCATGTCGTAGTGTTTGGCGTTCTCTATGTCAATCTGGTCAGTAGAGAGGGCTGAAGCCTTGTTCAGGTTATCAACGAAATTGAATTCCCACTTCAAAACAAAATAGAAGAACCTTTCCTCCCACATCTCCAGCAGAACAGGCTTACCGAACAGCTTCACCAAAGAAAGAACGAAATCCTTGTTCTCCTCATAGAACTCCTTCGTTACCCTGATCGCCAACTCGTAATCGGCTTCCTTGCTCAGCTCCAAGCCGTTCTCCAGAATCCCCCTGGAAAGCTTGAACCTGACCAGAAACTCCTCCTTCGCCTGATCCAAGTCGGCGCATAGGGCGTGGCAGTCCGGCATAGTGAAGCATCTGAGCCTCCGTAAACCAGTTAATTCGCCGCTCTTCTCCCTTCTGAAAGAATACTTGGTCAACTCGTAGATACGCAAAGGAAGCTGACGATAAGAGAACTGGGCATCATGAACCATAAGAAACTGGCCAAAGCAGGCGCTGAACCTCAAAAAGAAATCCCGCTTATCAGAACACAGCAGATACTGGCGCGCAGGAAACCGTTCAAGATAATGTGCAATGGCTGGATGCTGAATATCATACATGATAGGAGTCTCAACTTCCATGGCACCATAATCTACAACCTTCTCGGTCACGTATTGCTCAATCAACGACTTAATCAAACGCCCCTTAGGGTACCATCGGAGGTTGCCGGGGTCGCTTCCAGACTCGTAATCGGCGATTTCCAAGCGTTTCATCAATGGAACGTGAGGCGGAACCTGCTGAACAGCGCGGACCTTCTTGATTTCGTACTTGCATAATTTCTCCAAGCTTTTGCATCCTTCAAAACGGAATTCTTCTACTGGAATCATTTCCCCGTCGGGCTGCAGAATATACCAGAATGATTTGAGCTTCTCCTCCGCCTTCAGGGCTTCGCAGACAGCCTCTTCCTCAACCGATTCAGAGGATACGATTCTGAGGTGCTCGGCTAGAGGATGACCCTTGATAGAAACCGAGAATTTTTTGCACCAGCCGAAGGGAGTCCGGTATGTTTCGAATCCTAATTCTTTGCCGATTTTTTCCATTTCTTTGATGACCTTCAGGGCGTCGGCTGGTTTCGCCAAGTTGCTGCTTAGGTGCGCGTAGGGGTAGATTAGAATCCGGTTAACCTTTAACTTGTCGAGGGACGCTTTGGTGTTTTCCATCGCTTTTCTGGCGACGTCTGCGGTGTCTCCCTCTTCGACTGCGGTGAATAGTACGGCGAGTTCTTCGAGGCGATCCTGTTTTTTCTCAGGTTCCTCAGCTAACGCTATCTCCTTCTCTACAACCTCGTACTCTATGAAGTTCGAATGCAACTGTAGAATTCTCAGCCCTTGAACCTCCATTGCTCAAGCATCTTATCTTTTTTGGAGCCCTTCTTGTATTCTTTGTAATGAAGCCTGCAGAGGTAGGAGCGCCTAGCGCCATCAACTTTCAGTCCCGCGGCGCTCACCTTATCTCGAGATAGGGAGCGAACTGCATCTTTGTCACAGCCTACTACACTGCATTTAACGCCCTTACCAACCCGACCCAAAGCACATCACCGATTCTTAACGTATACAATTGACTTTATCGCATATTAAAACCGCACTCATTTAATTCTTTTGAATTAAGCCTAAATCTGACGGCAACAGGAAAAGGGTTCACTGAGGCTCCCCCACACGAGCATAATAACTGGTAACTCGTAAAAAAACGCAAGATATATGAACCGTTTGCGGTGATACTTAATAACCCCTATTCAAAATACAACGTGAGGAAAAGTAATGCCAGTTAAACGAAAGTCCAGAGGACGAGCGAAAGGCAGCAAAGGCAAAGGCACACTGGTTCAGTGCTGCGGTTGCGGTCAGCAAGTCCCCCGCGACAAAGCCAAACGAGTCTCACGAAGAGTCTCATTAGTGGACTCGCGCCTCTACAAGGAACTTCGTCAAAAAGGCACATACATTGCCAGCCGCACAGAAACAACATATTATTGCGTTTCATGCGCAGTGCATCGTGGCGTAGTAAAGGTGCGCTCGAAAAACGAGCGGAGAAAAGGCACCTCAAGAAGCCGACGCTAAACCGAAACACTCCTTTCTTTTTGAGTCATTGCGACGCCTTGCGGAAATAGATTGCCCGCTGAATTACAGTCAGATTTGTGAGGACCGCGAGAATAAGAACTCCCCAACATAGAGCGTCGAGCCAAACAAAGCTGAGGAAACTTGCTAATGCCAGTAACACTAGACGTTCAGCTCTTTCAGCTAAGCCCACGGACTCCATTTTCACTCCCGCAGCTTCTGCCCTTGCCCGAGCGTAGCTGACCAGCATGGAGCCTACGAGCGCGGCGAGACCCCACGATACTTCAGTTAATCCTCCGAGGATGATTCCACAGATGATAACTGCGTCCGCGTATCTGTCAAGAAGGGAATCGAAGAATCCGCCGAATTTTGTGGTTTCCCCGCACAGTCTCGCCAATGCCCCGTCTAGGGCGTCAAGGAGGCCAGAGGCAAGCATCAGAAGAGGAGCCAGTATCAGAAGGAGGGAATTGAGTTTCCATTGCCAGTAAGTGATGGCGGAAAGCACGGCAAAGGCTATCCCTAGGATGCTTACCTGATTTGGAGACAAGCCCAGCTTATGAAGCATTTTTGCTTCTGAGGCGAACCACAGCTGGGCTCGCTGTTTAAGTTTTGTCAGCAACCATTCATAGCCTCCAAGCTTCTCCACTTCAACATCTGCTGAAATACCTTAACGAGTTCTGCTTTCTTAGAAATTGTGGTTACAACGTATTAAACAGCTTCTCTGGATGTTAGTATGCTAGGGCAACCCTTACAACGTTCACTGCCTTTTCTCCGCAGACCAGACATTTACCATCAACTTTTTCTGTGGTGTCTTCAGGAAATCCCAGCAGGCGAGCCTCAACCGTTTCCTCCAAGCTGTGACCGCACTCGTCTTTGCCGCACCACGGAACCTCAACTATTCCTGCTTTCCTTTTCAGCAAACTTTTCGCCTCAGACAAACTTTCAACACGGTAAACGCGTTCTTTCATCCACGCCGCAGCGTTTGCCTTCAGGTCATGGGTCACCTCTTCCGCAAAAGTTTGTACAGCCGCTGTTACATCATCCATCTTCCACGTTTGCTTCTTCAAGCTGTCCCGCCTGACAATCGTTACCACTCTGTTCGCTAGGTCTCGGGGTCCTATCTCGATTCGGATGGGCACACCCCGCAGCTCCCAGTAATAGAACTTGTTTCCGGGAGTCAAATCTCCCCGCAAATCCAACTCAACGCGATAACCTGCGTCGTTAAGCTTAGCGGCAACAGTTCTGCAGGCTTCGTTTACATGCTCCTCCTTTCCCTTGTACGGAACAGGAACAACAGCCACCTGTATGGGCGCTATTTTTGGAGGCAAAACGATGCCGTTGTCGTCTCCGTGGATGATTAGGACAGCGGCGATTCCTCTTCCAGAAATCCCGTAACTGGTCGTCCAGATATGCTCCTGACCGCCATCCTTGGTCTCGTAGGTTATGTCGAAGGCTTTAGCGAAGTTTTGCCCCAGATTATGCACAGTTCCAATCTGTAGAGTTCTGCCGTCCGGACATAACACGTCAAAGGCTATGGTGTAAAGCGCTCCGGCAAACTTGTCCCAGTCAGGTCTCCGCGAAACAACGTAGGGAACACCAACCGCATCAAAGAACCGCTTGTAGAGCTCCACAGCCTCGTGTATCTGCTGTTCGGCTTCCTCAGAGGTGGCGTGGCAGGTGTGGGCTTCCTTGAATGGCTCTACCTCCCGCATCCTCAGAATCGGACGGGTTGCCTTGGTTTCATGGCGGAAAACGTTCACAATCTGATACATTTTCAGGGGCAGGTCTGCGTGGGAGCGAATCCAAAGCTTCAGCATAGGAGCTATAACAGTCTCGCTGGTGGGACGCAACGCATACCTGACCTTCAGGGGTTCAAAACCGCCGTGGGTTACCCAGAAGCATTCTCCCTCGAAGCTCTTCACGTGAGCGGACTCCTGCGCTAGGGAGGTTTCGGGAATCATAAGGGGAAACAGGGTCTCGTCATGCCCTGCATTATCCAGTAAATCTCGTAGAACTTGGAGGATGTTTCTTCTTATCTTGAAGCCGTAGGGCATCCAGACTCCGCAGCCCTTGATGGGATATCGGTAATCCATTATGCCCGCGTTTATGAGCACATCGCGGAACCACTCACCGAAATCTTTGCTCCATTTCTGTCTCTTCACAGCCAAACTTGTGCACCCTCAACAATCAAGCTGTATGGATGACCAATAATTAAAAACTGTGGGATATTAGTTTATCACTCGTCTATTGTACAGAGATTTTGTCTGCAGCCCATGCAATGTCCAGTTCCTCTAATGTGCTCTGTTTGGGTACCCCCTGTTCAGTCCACCCCATCATCTCATAGTAGAGAATCTTTGCCTTCTGCAGTTCTTCGGGGTTTACGGATGTTTTGTTTAGGGCGCCTGATGTTTTGGGTTTAAAGAACCTTGGGGGAAGCCAATCGTCTTTCTCGGTGAAGCCCTCCCTGTTGTTGAAGATTCTTGTAAGCGTGTTTCCTCTTTCCACAACCTTCATCAGCTCAAAGGCTGTGGTGTTCCAGCCCGTCACGGAGCGTACAATCTCAACTTTCTGTACGACGCTCCATGGCGTAAACAGGCACATAACCAGAAAGTTGTTGAGGGTACGCCACTGACCAACATACTTGTACAGCCGCACTTTTTTGGGTCCAAAATCTTCGATGGGCACAGGCTCCAAGACTCCTAGACTGTTGTAGCTTTTGGGAAGCTTAGGATACAGGAACGTGTCGTGGATGTTGTGAACATGGTCTGCCCCAGTCGGAGATACTGCGTAGCCCAGAGCCTCGCCTCGTTTTAGTCTGGGGTCATGCATGGGAACTTCTTGTCCCTTAACGTTAACCGCAAACTCCTCTGCGCCGTTTCCGATGTGCTCAGCAGCACGTTTTGTTCCTTCAGCCAATAATGCGCCTAAGCCACGTTTTTCGCCGATCAGTTCAACCATTTTAACCATGGATTCTGCGTTTCCGAAACGCAGGTCCATGCCGCCAGTATCCTTTTTGGTGAGTAAGCCATGCTCGAAGCATTCCATGGCGAAACTGATCGTGACTCCTGTGCTTATGGTGTCTATAGAGTATCTTTGGCACAGTTCATTGGCTTTGCAGATTGCCTTGAGGTCAGATACTCCACAGTTTGAACCCAAAGAAGCTAAGGTCTCATACTCAGGTCCACCATACTCTGGGTCCACATTCCACGGTTCCGTTACTTTGACCTCTTTTTTGCAGGCAACTGCACAGGCGAAGCAGGTTCCCATGTTAACTCTTACATGCTCTTTGACAGCCTGAGCCGAAATATTATCTACTTCTGGGAAGTCGCCGTCCCTGAAGTTGCGAACTGGAAGGTTTCCAGTCTCCACCATGACATCCATGGCATCCCCTGTTCCGTAGGTGTGTAAACCGTAGGCAACGTTGTCCACGTTTTGTGCCATCCAGCGGGCTAGTTTTCCAAGCCGCTTTGGTCTGCGAACTTGAACTCTATTGCTTCCTTTGACTGCCACGGCTTTCAGGTTTTTTGAACCCATAACTGCTCCCATGCCGCATCGACCAGCCACATGATGCAGGTCATTAATTACACAACCGTAGCGTACCTGTTTTTCTCCTCCGGGACCAATCTGAGCCACTTTCACAGTTTTGTCTTCCAGTTCGTTTCGAATTGTTTCCTGAGATTTCCTGATTTCCAGCCCCCACAGACGGGAAGCATCCCTAAGCTCCACTTTTTGGTCTTTAATCCACAAATACACGGGACTTGATGCCTTTCCCTCAAAGATGATGGCGTCGAAACCTGCCCGTTTCAGTTCTGCTCCCCAGTACCCTCCTGCCTCTGCTTCTCCGTATGCGCCTGTGAGGGGCGATTTGGCGCCTACACTGTTGCGTCCGCTACCGCTGACGGGTGCGCCGGTCACGGGACCACAAGCGAAAATCAGCTTGTTTTCTGGACCAAGCGGGTCGATTTTCGGTTTCAGTTCTTTGAGTAGGTAATAGGAGATTAGCCCTCTGCCTCCGAAATAGCGGCGATAGAACGTCTCTTCTAATGTTTCAAAAGAAATTTTTTCTGTGTTCAGGTTAACTCGTAAGATTTTGCCTGTAAAACCGTTTTTCATTGTGATTCAGTCCTTGATTCTCGCGGCAACCCTATTAAATTCTTACATTTTGGTCCAAAAACTCGGTGTTGCTGTTGCACGTGCAGTTGTCATTCTTTAGATATGTTTATATCGGCGCCTTGAAGTTGCTACGGGAAATGCGGTGGAATATTCGTGGAAAAATTAGTCCTGAGCATTCTAGCATTAGCAGTGAGCCTGATGGTTCTTTACTGGGGCTCCAAGAGAGTGGTTAGAGGCGCTTCTGGACTATCTTCCTGCCTGAACCTCAGCAGAGTGGTTGTGGGAACAGTGTTTGTGGCTTCAGTGACAGCTTTACCTGAGCTTTTGATGACTGCTCCCTTCATGGTGATTGCAACTTTGATGCTGTTTGCATTGAACAAGTTAAGCAGCAACGTCTCGAGACTGTGGGGAGTTATGATGTTAGCCACAGTCGGTTTAGCCTTCATCTTCCAAACCTCCTACTCTATTGTATAGCTAATGATCAACTAAGTCCAAAATACTTCTCATAGACACTTGTAGAATAGTTCTGAGAGAGTGGTTCCATGTGTAACTTACCGTAGACTCAAACAGGTCAGGACCTTCAGTAGTGAGAAATCTTATAGGATAGAGATTCCTATCCGTACTTGAAATGCTTGAGCTAGACAAGATATATCTTGGGGACTGTGTAGAAGTACTCAAAACTTTTTCAGATAACTCAATCGACCTGATTGTGACTTCTCCTCCATATGCCTATAATCGAAAGTCAACCTATGGTGGAATTCCCATTGAAAAGTATGTCAGTTGGTTCCTTCCAATTTCTCTTGAACTTAAGAGGGTTATGAAACCAACAGGGTCTTTTGTTCTGAACATAAAGGAAAGAGCTGTCAATGGTGAGAGAGGGACCTATGTTATTGAACTTATTTTGGAGATGAAGAAACAAGGCTGGTTATGGACTGAAGAATATATTTGGCACAAGAAGAACTGTTACCCAGGAAAATGGGTTAATCGTTTTCGTGATGCTTGGGAACGCTGTCTACATTTCACAAAGCAGAAGAAATTCAAGATGTACCAGAAAGCAGTCATGGTTCCTATGGGAGATTGGGCAGAAAAAAGACTGTCAAAACTAAGTGACACAGACAAGATACGTGATACGTCCAAGTCTGGTAGTGGATTTGGAAAGAACGTCTCTAACTGGCTAGGAAGGAAAATGGTCTATCCTACCAATGTTCTGCATTTAGCCACAGAATGTTCAAATCGTAATCATAGTGCAACTTTCCCCATAGCTCTACCTACATGGTTCATCAAGCTTTTCACACAAGAGGGAGATACAGTTCTTGACCCTTTCATGGGCGTGGGTACTACTGCTATTGCATGTATCAACTTGAAGAGAAAGTATGTTGGAATAGAGATCAAGGAAGAGTATGTTGACCTTGCATTAAAGGCTGTGGAAGAAGTCAAGGGCAACAAGAAAAATGGGAAACAGGTTGTCTTAGTATGAACACAGCAGAACTTGAGAAGCTCATAGCAAAATGTCTACATGACTTCTACACTAGACGCAGTAACAGGATTCAACAACTCAAACTGAGAGAAGTCCTCAAGAAAAAGAACCCTTACCTATTTCGTGCAATAGGGACTGAGAAAGCCTCTGAGATTGTGGAGGACCTTCTACGTGCCTTCATAAGTTCCTCAGATGAAGGTATTTTTGGTGACGCATTCTTTGAACCCATAGCCAAGATAGCCTCAGGAGGTACTGTTTCACCTTCAGAGGGAGTTGACGTGGCAATTGAAACAACGAATCGTTATCTTGCTATTGCTGTAAAATCTGGTCCTAATTGGGGAAACTCTACTCAGTTGAGAAAGCAGAATGAATACTTTGTTGCTTTGAGGAATCGCCTCTACAAACTTCACAAACAATTTGACCCTATGATTGGACATGGGTATGGGAAACTTCAGAGTAGACCCAAAAACAAAATCTATCGCAATAGTTCAGGACAAGCATTCTGGACAGAGATAACAGGAGACCCAGACTTCTATCTCAAACTCATTCGACTAATGAAGAATGAACCACAGAAGCATAAACCGAAGTACAAGATTGCTTGGGATAAAGCAGTTAACCGTTTTACTGGAGAATTCATCAAGGACTTCTGTTTTCCAGATGGATCAATAGATTGGGAGAAGCTTGTCCGTTTTGTTAGTCAGGACAAGAACTTGAGTGCCAAAGCGACACAGACAAAACTGTAATAGCCTCAATGTTTCGGTTGTTACTCATTTATAGAGCAGAAGGATGGAAAGTTCTGTTCGTTTATTTCCAGAATCCGGTTTAATTCTTCCAAGATTTCTTGAGCTTTCTGCGTCTTTTCCGAAAAAAGTTAAAGCAACATTGGTAACGTGAAGTATATGCAGCATATCTTGGAGGCAGGGGGGAACTGGCTTCTAGATTGGATGATGCAATTCGCAGATAAATTCGGTTACCTTGGCGTCTTCATCATAAGCTTCATCGGCTCCGTATCGGTTATCTTCCCCGTACCCTACACAATCGTAATCTACCTGTTAGGAGCTGTTCTGGACCCCTTTTTTGTCGCAGTCAGCGGCGGATTAGGCTCTGCCCTCGGCGAATTCTCCGGATACGCACTCGGCTACTATGGAAGAACAGTGGTGAGCAAGGAAAGACGCAGAAAGATGAATTACATGGTAAAAGTCTTTGACCGTTACGGACCGGTTGCAATCTTTCTTTTTGCTCTGACGCCTCTACCTGATGACCTGCTGTTCATTCCTTTAGGCGTCATGCGGTATTCCTTTTTGAAAGCCTTCATACCAGCACTTTTCGGTAAGATACTGATGACGTTTATTCTGGCTTACAGTGGTCAGCAATCCATTACCATAATTAAAACCCTCTTTGAGGGGTCGGGATTGTTGGGAATGGTGATTACTTCTGCTCTCCTGATTGTTATAATTGTGGCGATGATCAAGATTGATTGGGAGAAAATTTTTGAGAAGCATGTTGGTGGCAAAAGTTGATTGAATGCTAACGTGTTCTATGAAAAATTCGAATAGTGGCAGAGTAATGTATCATTTAAAGTTGAATTTTTAATGTATAACAGAAATTTGCCTTACGGTCAAAGTAACGTCCAGTTAAGCCAACAGGAGCATAAAAGCCTTAAATATACGCGTGCTGCCAGCATTCTTCTTGGTTGGTGCCAACTATGGTTAACAAAGCAAAAGGGCGACTATTCAAAAGAAAAGACGACAAATATCTAATCTATGTTCCTGTAGACTTGGCTGAAGACAGCATGTTCCCATTCCAAACAAATTCTGCAGTTCCAGTGAAAATCAGCTTCGCCATAGGAGACGACAAACTCAAGATAGAGAAGTGGAACGAAGAAAACAAGTGACCCACAGGTAAGCAGCAAACAAATCACTCCTTTTTTAAATGTCACAAGCCCAAACAGTCTTAACAAAACAATCAGGGTAATAATTTCTAACCACAGAACAAAAAATTATGGCCGGATATAAATAGGGGCAGCACATATAGTATATTTAGGTGGGATTTCAGCAAAGATAAATGACAAATCACTCCACAACATTTGCCATTTGTCTTTATTATACTGAAAAACATCGAACAGAAACAAGAAGGTTTACGATTGTCCCTCTCCGGATTTCAATTCAAGATGCACTACAAAATTCTCCATAAGCTTAGAAAAGCAGGAGCCACTTCAACAGACAGCGCTGTGACAAGTGGAGAAGCAGAATTAGACCGTCAAGAGCAAATGTGGTTAGACTACTTTGCCGGAGAATTTCTCGGCAGAATAAAGAAGACCCAAGATCGCCGATATTACATTCAGTGGTGAACTAAGGGTTAAGACTTCAGCAGTTAGCTGCTTTTCGAAAGTGGAATAGATAAAATGATTTCGCAGTTTGATCCTTGAACTTCGTTGATTCTCATCTGATCTGAAGGGTTGCTTAGAAGGGAGTTCGCTGGTTTTGGAATGACAACTCGATTCCTGACACGTTTGGCTCTTCGAATACATGGAGAGCCTTGTTTATTTCGTTGACATTTCGGAGTGCAGTTAGACCTAGCTCTGTAATGGCATAGACTTTTCGTTTTTTCCTTCTTTTGCTAATCGTTTGTTCTTTAACCAAGTTACGCTGCAGCAGAAAACTCATGCATTCTTTTAATGCACTACAGTTTACGTTAGCTTTATACGTGATGTGGGTTGGCTTTAATCTTCCATGGTAAGCCAGAGCCCGAAGGATGTCGATGTGAATTTCCAATTTTGAGCGTCTCATAGGCTGTAAACCAATTTCTATTATATGCAGGAATAGTTTATATTCTTTGAGGAGCCTTAATAAGAATCTAACAATGATTTTTCCAATTAACATTAACCCATAATACAGTTTCTATTGATTAAAGATAAATACTATTCATACGAATCCACATCTCCTGAACATTCGTTATTGTAGAACAGATACAGCACACGTTAAGCAACAGAGCCACATAAGACGCATCCAAGCCACCAAAAACTTGACGGAAACTAAAAGCTGCGACACAGACTGCCGCCTATCCAGAAAACCTTAATTCACGGTTATCCATCAAAATAGCAAAGGAAAACAGAGCCGGGGTAGCCTAGCCTGGTTATGGCGCCAGACTCATGATCTGGAGAGCAATCTCCTAAACAGGTGCCCAGAAGTCGCGGGCTCGACTCCCGCCCCCGGCACCACCCAAACCAGCAATCATCAATAAACATTTGTAATCTGATAATAGTTCATATTGTTAAAAAACAGCCTTTTTCTGAAAAATCAAGCAACACTAATTATTCACACGAACTTTACGCATATTAGTATACTAATAAAGGTTCATTGTTGAAAACAGTCTTTTTTCAGAAAATCCAAACACCACAAAAAGTTGACACTCAAAGTTCACACGCACGTTCGCACAATCTAATAACACAGCATTATTGAAGATTCAGGCGTTTATTTTTTGAGCCAACTCCTTTGCCCAGCCTCGTATGGCGTTCAGGTCTCTTGTGTCGTAGAGTCCAGGCTCTGTTTCTGGGACACCAGCTGCTTCCAGTTGGGGCTTAACCGATGCCATAAACGCTCTAAACAACCGAGACACCCTGTTGAAGTTATAGACACCTCCAAAAAAACCCAAAGCAACAGGTTGCAGATTGTATTTGGCAGCTTTTTCGTCAAGATATTTCGTCTTAGCTTCTTGCATTTTTGTTTTGTCTTTCCCATCTTCATCTATTGGTCTTGCAGCACCACAGCAGACGAATAGTGCAACCTTCTTGTTTGCCAAATCTTTATGATGCTTTTTGAGGAACTTTTCGGGTTCTTTAGTCCACTTGTTTATTCGAATTCCGCTGCCTACTACCACAAGTTCGTAATCGTTTATGTCTTTGACTTTTTCGTCTTTGAGGTTGACAACTTTAACGTCTAACCCTTCTTGGCGGAACACATCCGCAATCTCCTCTGAAGTCATGGCTGTTGCCCCGTAGCGGGTGCCATAAACAATCAATGCTTTAGTCATAAACCGAAATCCCCCATCATGTTTTATTTTGATTCGCATTTGGGCTTAATACTTTTTCCGATAAACCACTCTACAACCCAGCCTATTCTAGCAACGAAATCGAAAGAAACAGAAACCATCTCAGCCAAAAATCAAGCAGCAGTTTTCAAAGTTTAAGCTTTATGGGCGATGCATAGGTAGAGTCCGGGTTCGTCTTTGATGCTGATTCGTGTAAAGCCTGTTTGCTCCAGTAACTTTTTCATCTCAGCTTCTTCAGGCAGAACATCGTGCATTACAGTTGATGAAGCGTTGTTGTGGTGAGCTTTGAGTTCTTCGCTGCTGAGGGCGTGGGCGATGACGAGTTTGCCGCCAGGTTTTAGCGTACGATTGATGTTTCGCAGCGCTTTTTCTTTGTTCTCCAGATGAGGAAACACGCCGAAACAGATAACGGCGTCAAAAGATTCTGTGGAGAAAGCAGTCTCTTCGATGTTTCCAAGTTTTATGCTGAGGTTCTTGAGGTGTGAATGCTTTGTTTTGCATACCTTGACCATCTTTTCCGAGTAGTCGATTGCAGTAACTGACCCGTCTGGTCCAACCGCTCTGATTAGGTAAGGAATCAACACGCCAGTGCCGGTGCCCACATCCAGAATATTCTGTCCAGGTTCTAGACCGAACTGGGGAACAAGTTTCTCCAGAAAAGATGAAAGTTTGGGAGTTTGAAACCTCTTGTCCCAACTGTCTGCTGCTTTGTTGAAGTACGTTTTCCTATGCATTTTGGCAATCTCTATTATCTTTTTCTTCTAACGTAGAGCAGCACTGCCTCCACCGCAACAACCACAACCGCTACCGATGTGGTTATCTGGAATATGGTCACTTGATTCTTCAAATCTTCTCTTTCAGCCCTGAGAGTGGATGTAGACCGCCAAGTGACTGTGCTGTTGAAAAGCTGCTCTGCGTTGTGACGTAGCATTTTAGGCAAGGTTTCGGTGTTTGGAATGGCGCCGGGAAAGTTGGTTAACACGACATGCTCAGCACCCACTTCAGAAGCGATTTCCGCTCCAAACTCAACGTCGATTTGTAGATTGTCCACTACCAAACCTACTTCCTCGCTCTGCGCAGTCTCTAAGAGGCTGTTTGTTTCACCAAGTGAGAGAGTTTCAGGCGGATTGTAGGTTGCTACAACATTGAAGCCAGCAGATTCGATGAAGGTTTGTAGCCATTTCATGCAGATAACCTTCACATTTGACGCCTCTAAGGTTTCAGCCTGACTTGTCATCCAGCTGGAAACATCGTCCACATCAGTTAGCATTTCAGAAATTTGTGAATCCAAGTCTATATCCAAGATTTGGCTCAGGTTTCCTCCTACCCAGTTTATGTAGTTTTTCGCTCCTTGAGGCGTGTTGTATGCCCCGGGAATAGCAACCTGTGTTAGCTCCGGATTTCCTGCAGCTTCAATTAATCCTTCCAGCCAGAATTCTCCCTGAATGTTTTGTTTAAACAGTATCTCAGCGTTGCTCACAGCATAGACATCGCTGGGTTTCATGTCGAAATCGGCGGGACACAAACCGGGCTGAACCAGCACCACAACATCAGCCGTGTCCCCTAAAAACGCTTCAACTACGCTGCCGACAGCGCTTGTTGTGCATACGATTATGGGTTTTTCTGTGGTATCTTGGGCTTCTGTTACCGTTACGGATAGAAGCATCAGAGCGAGCATCAGGGTTATGCCCAAAGTTAACAGTTTATTGTTTTTCATTTCTTCATTGCACCTCCTTTCTCCTTCTTTTCGGTGACAGGAGAAGCGCGATGGCGAAAACGATGGTTGAGACTATAACTATGCAGGAGCTAGCAGGCAAATCAAAAAACAAAGAAACTATAAGTCCAGAAACAGTTGCGGCCATCCCGATTATTGGGGAAGCGATTATTATTTTTCGCATGTTCTCAGAAAACTGGAGGGCAGTAGAGGCAGGATTGAAGAGAAGGGCGTAAATGAGTAGCCCTCCCACCAGTTTTAAGGAAAAAGTTATGACAACTCCTGCCAAAAAGATGATCAGGTAGATGAAGGGTTTGGTGTTGATTCCATCTGCTTCAGCCAGTTTCCTGTTAAACATTATGGCGAAGAGCTCCTTCCAGATAAAATACACTATGGCTATTGTCGCCGCAAACAGGGTGGTGAGGTAAACCAAGTCACTGTTGGTCATGGAGATTATGCTACCCCAAAGCACATTGGCTACTTGGCTTGTGAGCCCAATCTCCGGCGTCAAGGTCAAAAACACGAAAGCCAAAGCCATGTTAAGAGGAAAAACTATGCTGGTTATGGTGCTCGCGTGCAATCTTGCCTTGTCTGCGATGGGGCCTATCACAAAAGCAGTGGCTGAGGCGAAAAGCAGACCAGTTACGAGCGGGTTCGTTGCTGTGGCTACACCCAATGCTGCGCCTGCAAATGCGCCGTGGGACATGGAGTAGCCTATGGCTGAGAGTTGCATCCTCACCACGAAAACGCCTATCAACCCCATCAGGAAACCGGCTAGGAGACAAGCCAGCAGCGCTTTCTGCATGATGGCGAACTCAAGCCAGATCACCGGTGGGTTGCCTCCAATGAGGTTGTGTGGGGATGATTTTCTACGAGCGGTAAAGCGTTTTCTGGGGTTCCATCGAACATGATTCTGCCGTCGGTTACCACTACGACCCTGTTGCAGCTGTCCAGCATGTGGTGGATGTCGTGTGTTACAATAAGGGTGGTCAAATCTTTTTCTTTGTGAAGTTTGGTGATTAGGTAGGGAATTTGTCCGCGTGAATCTGGGTCCAAGTTGCTGAAGGGCTCGTCTAAAAGAAGGATTTTCGGGTTTTTTGCTAGTGCCCGGGCTAGCATCACTTTTTGTTGCTGTCCGCCAGAAAGTTTGCCCATGGGTCTGTCTGCAAGCTCTTCTATTCCGATTAGTTTCATGGCTTCTAGGGCATTCTTTTTGTCCTTTTCTTCAGGGTGATGGAGAAATCCTATCTGCCCATAAAGTCCCATTAATACTACATCAAGGGATTTGTAGGGTTCTCCGGGCTTCACAATGAAGTCTTGAGGCACATACCCTATGCTGCATCTCACCCTTCGTCCATGGGATTGGATGTCTAATCCGAAAACAGTAACTTTCCCCCTGAAGGGAGGAAGCAACCCGTTTATGGTTTCGAGGAGAGTTGTTTTTCCAGAGGCGTTTGGACCTACGATGTAAACCAGCTCGTTTCTTTTCAGAGTCAGATTTATGTCCTTGATGGCGGGTCTACTTTCGCCTTCGTAGACTGTGGATACACCCTCAAGCTTGATGATTGCTTCCTCATGCATTATCTGATTGTCTCTCCTAGACGGTTGTCAGTTTCAAGCGACCCGCCAGTGTTACCTTTCGGGTATTTCGTAATACCAAAAGCCATTATTAAATCTTTATCAGCCCACAATGTTGCGAGAGGCGCTATGTGGGTAAGAAGACTCTTTGTTTCGGCACCGCTCAAATCGTTGACAACTTAGCTGAAGTGGTCGCCAATATGAGGTTGTAAACAAACAAAAACAGGATAGTTAACTGTTTTAAATTCAGGAGTTAGAGCTAAACATTTAAACCATCCCGTCTAACCAGTTTTTCAGAAACATTCAGGAAGCTGAAGGCAACGGCGAAGTGTCAATACTGCGGCAACGAGGTTGTTCTCCCCTTTAAATGCGCCTATTGTGGAGGCTTCTTCTGTGCTGAGCATCGTCTCCCAGAGAGTCACGAATGCCCAGAAGCGTGGAGGGCAAGGGCTCCAAGAGAAACGCCGACGACAACCAAAAGATGGGCTGAACCGCCTTCGTACAGATACACAGTATCATACACGCCTAAAACCTCTAGAATATTCGGATTCAGCCAAACAGAACTCAAACACCTGACCATCGGAGCGCTTCTGGTCATGGGCGTCGGCTTTACCTACTTCCTCACCATCGGAGCAGACCTGCTGAGTCTAGCAACTCTGTCAATCGCATTCATGTTATCGTTTCTTCTTCACGAGCTCGCCCACAAATTCTCAGCACAATACTTCAATCTGTGGGCAGAATTTCGGCTAACCCTGCAGGGAGCCCTCATAACGTTGATTTCGATGTTTCTTCCCTTCAAGATTATTGCGCCGGGGGCAGTGATGATTGCGGGGTCAGCAACAAGGGAAACGGTGGGAAAAACGTCTCTTGCCGGACCTGTAACCAACATCATCCTTTCAATCTTATGCATAATAATTGCGGCTTTTGGTCCAAGTCTCTTTCTAATTGTTGCCTTTATCAATGCGTTTCTAGCAGTTTTCAATCTCATTCCTTTCGGCATAATGGATGGATTAAAGGTTTTCAGGTGGAACAAGATATTCTGGGCAACAGCATTCACTACAGCAGCCGCATTAACAGTTTACACGTATGCTTTCATGATGGGCGCCTTTTAGAAACAGAACAACCAACCACAAAAAAGAAGTGCAGCTTACAGTAGCTCTATGCTGACGAAAACTTCCTCGGGCACGCGAACCCTCATAATTCTCCGCATAACCCGTTCTTCAGCGTCAACTATGATGAGGCGCTTGTGGATCCGCAGCTCCCACCGATCCCAAGTTGCAGTTCCCTGGCCGCAGGGAGTTTTGCGCACCGGAACCTTGAGCCTCTTTGTGGGAAGGGGATGCGGTCCTGTGAGTTTCACTCCTGTCTTCTCAGCGATGAGTTTCAGTTCGTTGCATACAGTCTCCAGCTTTTTGTAGTCTGTGCTGGTCAGCTTGATTCTCGCCTTTCTCACCATCGCCAAGATACTCCATTAGATGTTGCCTTATCGTCTTTCCGAGTTTTAAATACTTTTTCCCTTATTTCTATCTTTACTCTGTTATTTTAACTGGCATTAAATTCTACTGTAATAAGAAAGGTTTGCTGAGGCTCCGATGGAACTTTGAGGCACAGCAGATGGAACCAAAAGCAATTTTGTCGCTTTGGATCATCCCTGTTTCTAGGACTTTTTAGTCCTTTATTTGAGTTTTTACTCTCCAACAAAAAAAGGAAGGGAAGTTTTTTGGTTATTTTTGTTTTCTGAGTGCCATGTATGCTATTAAGCCTATGACCACGCCGATTGCAGCGAGTATCAGAATGATTAAGTCAATTGTCAGGTATGCTGGCAGTTTGCTTACTGTTTCATCCGCTATTGCGGAAGCTGCTGGCAGTTTGCCTGCGGTCGTATCCGCAATCTCTTCTGCGGTAGGAGCCTCTTCTGCTGCTGGGTCAACTCCCACGTATGTTGTTGCTTGTGAGCCATAATAGGATTTGGATCCCAAGAAGAAAGCCTTAACAATGTATGTGCCTTCATCTGGGGGATTCCACTTGTATCCGAAGTTGCCGTATATGTCGCTTGTAGTTTCGTCTATGTCTTTCCAGGTGCCGTCTGGCAGCAGATACGCCAATTTAACTGGAACGCCGGTGACATTTTCTGGACGTGATGTTAACTGTTTATACACGTATAGCATCCACTTGCTCATGTCGTCATCCGATACAGCGGGGACACCATTCGGGAATCGCATCCGCAGATCAAGGTCTTCTGTGCCCGGAGACACATCAGTAATAGTGCCTTTGATCATCACGGAGGACCCTTTAGCTACAATTTCCGGTGATGCTGTGACTGTTAGGGCGCTTGGTCCCTTACCTATGGCGTATATTTGCATGTCATAGGTGTCCATGGTAGCTATTATGCTGTCTCCGATCATTGCATGTCCGCCCCAGTCGGTTCCACGGAACAATCCATCTGCCCTCCATATTACGTCGCCGGTTGTTGCGTTAAGGCAGACGTATGGTGCACCCCGCGGCATAGGATCAACAGGAGAGTGCTCACTGTGACGCAGATACATTTTTCCGTCGACAATGAAGTCAACACGAATATTCCAGTTATTGCTCCACAAGATTTGACTTAAGTGGTCAACTGCTTCGTAGCTCCACAGTCTCGTACCGTTATACAGATCGTAACAGTCCACTATTCCTTTAGTGCCAAACGTGTAGAATTTGCCGTCATAGATGATGGTCCACGTCTCAAGATAGCTTAAGTACTGCTCCGGCGGTTCAGTTGGACCAAACAGATATTCGCCTTTATCAAGGTCATAGCCATAGTTTGTGTTATCTTCCTTCATATGGAGAATGAATGCCCTATTGTCTCCTGTACCATACCGCGTATATCCAAGGGTTACGTTGCCTGGTGGTGCATCATAGGTCTCAAGGAACTTCAGGGTTCCTTCCTCCCCTGGTTTCAAGCTTATAGCCCAAAATGTGAAGGGGGGATTGTTGTAGGCAGCGCCACTAAAACCGTAGGTGCTCCTAGAATAGCCGATTACATAGTCATAAAGAGCATAGTAGTCAACGCTTCCCGGCAAGCCCGTTTGTATTGTCTTGTTCCACTGATATCCGTTTAGCCCCAACGGAGTAACATCTGTTGTACGGCAAGAACCTGTTGCGTCAATAGTCTTTCCCTGGGGTCTCCAAGAACCGAAACCTGGACCGGTAGGGTCTGTCATCCAGTATGCGTCTATCACAGCCATTGAGCTCCACATAGCTATCCAGCCCCGTTGTAGGTTAACCGTGTATCTTATGATTTCACCGTTTGGACCCTCCAAGTTGCTGCCTGAGGGAAGGTCAGTCATGGTGAACAGCCAGCGTCCATCGACGGGGTCAAAGAAATGCCATATTTCTGGCCCTGACGGACCAAAGAAGCCGCCTCCGCCGCTAGTTCCAATTAAGTACTCGAAAACCCCGTGGACGTTATATGAATCCCAATACATCACTTGACCAAAGCTTAGACCTACGGTTTCTCCGTCGGGTGTCGTAAGATGCTTTTCCCATAGTGTTTCACCAGTATGTAAATCTACAGCAACAACGTAATTGTCGACGTTTCCAATATCATTGAACTTATTGTAGAAGAGTTTTCCACCAATGATTACTTGGGCACCGAAAAAGCCTTCGTATGCATCCCCCATGTGGTAGGCGTGATTGCCAAGTAGTCCTCCAGCGAGGCCGCCGTGTACTAGTGGCTTGCTCCATAGTATGTGTGGGGTTTCAGGTGCTTCTTCGTTATTGTAAACAATTCTCCCAGCCAAAGATTCAGTAAATTGACTGTTGATTGCCAGCCAATTTCCTGCAATTTTTGACCATTCGTGACACTGTGCGTCTATTGGGCGAGTCCAGTATTCAGTTGGAAGCGACACGCCCGGATAGTATGGTATTGGTTCATCCTGTACGATTAGCTCCAAAACTGGGCTGACGCCGGCTTCAAAATATAGGGCATAACCGCTGAAGTTTTTCCATTGTCCAGGGAAGTGTGTCTGCAAATAGTATGAGCCGACCATGTTAGGCGTGTATGATTTGCCTGTTCCGCCCGTCGCATCAGTCCTGATGTCACTAATTGTTTCAGTTTGGCCGTCAGGTCTCTCAATTGTTACACTTAAGCCCACCCAACCTTGCCCAACATTTTCCAGTGGTTCGGTGATGCCCATATGGAGCAGCACCTCTTGGTCTTTTCCTACAGGGTTAGGCGTGGCACCAATGAAAGGATAGCTTTTTATGTTACCCGTCCGCTGACCGCTAACTGGCAAAGCGATAAAGACAGCAGCAAACGTTAATGTTAGAACCAAAACTATTGTAGTAGTTTTGTTGGTTTTTTCCATTTTTTTCCCCTTATTCTAAGGTTTTATTCGAGTTGAAGCCTCAGTAGTTTTCAACAACTTTAGCTCGCAACATTTACGGATATAGCTGCTTTCGCGATTTATAATTTATGGCACAATTCATAGTTATACACTCTCTTTCAGCCACTCGCCAAATCTGCCCTTTTAGTTTTAGTCTCCACCTCTGATTAAATAAAGAAACAGGAATTTTGGAGGCACCCTCAGAAAATAGCGGTTAAAGAGTTTTTTCTCTCACTTCCTCGGTTTAACTGTGGCATTTTAGAAACACCTTTGGATTTTGAGACTTCAGAACACGTAAACATGAAGCTAGAAGGGAAGGATTAAGCCCGCTAACTCTCCGGATAGCAGGTAGCTGGATATCACGTAGCCCAGAATGGCGCCGCTGCACAGGTATGGTAGTCCAGCTTGCGGCTTTCCTTTAATCACAACCGACATAAGAACTGCAAATCCTATGAGGGTGCCGATCATCACGGATATGGCTATGAGAAACCCGTTGTCGGCGATGTTGTAGAAGGAGGAGGCAACCAGTATTCCGGGCATCACTATGTCTCCTAAGCCCATGAAAAAGGCTTCCCGCTCTTCTTTTTCTTCAATTTTTTCTTTCAGTCCCTTTGTTTCTTTGAGCAGCGAATATTTTCGTGTTTTTGGCACAACCAGCATAACGGGCAACTTGAGGTCCATAACTGCGTCTGCGAGGTCAATCATGTGTTTGGTCTTGTACACTGAGATGGCGTCGTATATTGACAGTCCGATGAGCAGCACGATTACCAGAAATATGCTGAGGGAGATCCCGAACAGCCCGATGGCGCCTACGCCCACTATTATGCCGCACAGGTTTATGATGTACCATTCGGGGTATTTGATGAGCGCCAAAACCAAGATTGCCGCGGCGATTATGGAGAGAAATGATGATAATGTAGCGTAGGGAACCACGAAGGATAGCAGCGGATAGAATACGAAGAATGATGTGTAGGCTATTGAGCCTAGAATGATGACTTGGATGAACTGTTTCTTCCAGAATTTGGCAATCAACAGTATGGTGGCTGTGACTATTAACATGATTGCGAAGAAGATAATCAGATTGGTTGGGTCGTTGGGGTTGTCGAATGCACCCATGTTCCCCTCTTCAAAAGGTTTCATTATCAGCATAGAGAGAAGATGGATTACCACGAATAGGCCACCCATCAGAAAAATGGGAAAAACAGCTGCACGTTTTTCCTTTTTTTCGTCAGTCATTGGTTCATAAGAACATAGTCACTCACTTATAGGCTTTTATTTGAGATAACAAGAATTCTTCTCCGAATATGTTCATTTGACGTATTTAGTAGAGAATTCCAACTATTAGGAGAATTGCGGGGATTGCATTGCTTAGGACAAGAAATATTATCGTTCGCTTCTTTGAAAACGTGAGAAACTCGTTTATCCTATTAACGGAAGAACTAAACGGTTTTGCTAGAGGCAAGAAAATTAGGGCTCCTAACACATTGATTGTCAGGTGAACGAGCCAAACTCCGATTGCAGCGGGGTTACCTGTTGCTAAAGCCGCTAACATGACATCAAATACGGTGCCGATGTTTGCTCCAAGGATGTATGGCAACAAGTAATTTTCCTTATCAATGACTCCAGTTGTAACTAATGGGATAAGCATCGAAATCATCACGGATGTGCTGGGAACCAAGATGGTGAAGGCTAAACCTGCCAAGAAGGCTCTTGCGGTGCTCCCGAATGTTGATCGGATCAGACTGCCTGAAAATTCGCCAGCAAATGTGGCTGACAAATATTTCTCACAATTCTTCAGAGACAGCAATAACAGCCCACATCCTGCAATGAAACCTAACCACGCAGGAAGATATTCAAGCACGAAATTTACCCACGGACTGATCAGGCTGAATATTGAGGGGATTTCCGTTAATGCGGGGATTTTAGAGAAGAATGAGCTGCCAGCCACCGCAATATTTGTGAATGTGTGGAAAAAGTATTCCATGGAAAAGAAGATTGCTAAAGTGCAGAAATTATACCAGTAATGTAGCATCGCCACTGAAAATGAGGTTCTGAATCTTTTTCTTTCTTGTCTGAAGTAGCCGACTACTGCGACAAGTTGGGTTGTTACTGTTGTTCCAACTTCAGCTCCGATTATTGCAGCCACAGCAATAGATACTGGTATCACATCGACAGAAACAAAGGCAACAATTATGGAATCAAAGGCTCCGCTGCTTTGAAGAAGTGCTGTTCCAAACCAGCCCGCGAACACGCCAGTCAATGGGTCGTTTACTGACTCTACTAGACTGTGAACTTGGTCTAAGCCAATCAACACTATTGACTCTTTGATGAAAACTATTGAGGCTACAAAAAAATAGAAACTTACCAAAACCAGCAATAGATTTTTGTAACGCATTACGGAAAGCACTTAAATTAGCCTCATCACCTCTATATTCAGTACATATAATTGTTTTATTGTAACAGGTGAATCAATTGTCGTGGTTTGATTTGTTTAGAAAAGAACAAGAAAGCACAAACATATTAGCTCAAAAACAAATCACGAAGGCTATAGCAACAGTAACTGAACTAAAACATATAATGGTAGCTTTCTCTGAAGAAAAAAAATCAGAGGCAGAAGAGCATATTGAAAACTTATTCGAGAACGAGGCAGAAATCGACGATATTCGAAGAACAATTCTCAACGAATTAACTAAACAGAAGCTGCCCTCAAAATACCGCCAAAACGTCATACATATAATAAAGTGCTTAGACGTACTGGCAGATCATGTTAAAGATTCGGCAAGAAACATCAAGGTCTTGCTGAACACAAAGATTCCGAAAGAAATTTTGGATGTTAATGTGAGAATTGTAGATGCTTTAGTTCAGGCTGCAGTTTTCTTAAGCACTGCCATAGAGATGATTGGGGTTAACCCTCCCCAATCACTGGAATTCTCCAAAAAGGTTGATGTGCAAGAACATATCGTAGATGAAGAGTACTTGAAAGTGAAAGCGCTATTTTTGAAATACAGTGACGCCGTAGATGTGGCTACATTAGTAGTGTTGAAAGACCTGCTAGAGTGCCTAGAAAAAATAGCCGACACATGCGCAGACACTGCAGACTACATAAGAGTGCTCAGAATGAAGTAGCGAATCTTTGTTAGTTTTTTAGCTGTTTTCGACACGGGAAAATGTGATTTCAAGAGAAACAGAAACTAACGCTTTTGCTTCTATGTTTTGCCAAAAAAGTTCCGTTTTGATTTTATGTTGAACCTATACAAAACTTAGATATTTTGATATACGTCTTTAGATGTTTATGGTTGTGGATGATTTCCATGAAGTTGGTTGAAATTCTGGAGAAGCTTTCGAACGCTAACGGCGTAACAGGAAGAGAAGGCGAAGTGCGAGATTTAATCAAGAAGTACCTGAAGCCCTACGTTGACGAAATCAGGGAAGACAGGCTGGGAAACTTGATTGCATTCAAGAAGGGAAACAAAGATGCGCCGACAGTAATGCTTGCAGCCCACATGGACGAAGTTGGGCTGATGATAAAGAACATAAAGAAAAAGGGGTTCCTTCAATTCACGAAGATCGGGGGAATCGACGACCGCATTCTGTTAGCGCAGAAAGTGATCGTGCACACGGACAGAGGTCCCTTAAACGGAGTTGTTGGCTCCAAACCGGTTCACATACAGACTGAGGCGGAGAAAAAGAAGGTCATTGACGCGGATAAACTCTTCATCGACGTCGGAGCCAAAGACAAAGAAGAAGCGGAAAAGATGGGCGTTCAGGTCGGTGACGTTGTTAGTTTTGACACAAATTTTGCTCGCCTAAGCAACAAAGTTGTTTTGGGAAAAGCTTTAGACGACCGCGTTGGATGCGCCATAATGATTGAAACAATGAAAAGACTGCAGAAAGTTGACTGTAACGTTTACGCCGTGGGAACCATACAGGAGGAGGTGGGTCTGAGGGGAGCCACAATAGCCGCTTTTCAGCTAGAACCGGATGTGGGCATTGCCTTGGATGCAACCGTGGCTGGGGACACGCCCGGGGTCGGAGAGGGAGAGGCGCCGTCGAAGATGGGGGAGGGACCTGTGTTAACTGTGGCAGATGCGGGTTTGATTGCTCATCCGAAAGTGTTAAGGTTGCTTATTGATTCGGCGAAGGAAAACAAGATTCCGTATCAGCTGGAAACTGGAATCAGAGGCGCCACGGATGCCTCTAGAATCTCCTTAAGCAGGGAGGGGGTGCCGAGCGGAGTAATAGCTGTTGCAAGCCGTTATATCCACAGTCCAGCGGCTATCCTGAACCTTGATGATGCGGAGAAAACTGTTAAGCTTACTGTCGCAGCTATAAGAAAGGTTTCAAAATACTTTTGAGGTTACAGCCAGAAATTTGGTCTTGGATATGAAGAAGCGTTTCAGGTTTCTGGAGCACACCGCCGACGCGTATGTTGAGGCTTACGGCTCTAGCTTAGAGGAGGCTTTTGAGAATGCGGCGCTGGCGTCCACTGATGTTATGACTGAGGTGGAGAAGGTTGAGGCACGAAACGAGGAGACGTTTGTGGTTGAGGCTTCAGACGAGCCTGCGCTTCTTTACAGTTGGCTTGAGGAGATTCTTCTGGAGTTTGAGTTGAAGGGCAAACTTTACTCCCGCTTCGAGGTTTCGGGCATTGAAGAAACTTCTGAGGGTTTCAGGTTGCATGCGAGGGCGTGGGGAGAAAAGTTTGATCCGGAGAAGCATCCGTCGAAGGTTGGTGTGAAATCGGTGACTTATCATCGGATGGAAATCGTGAAGAAGCCGGAGTCCGTGACGGTCAGGTTCATTCTGGACATTTAGATTTTTTTGTTCCATATTTTGGCTGTTCAAGCCTTTTTAGAAAGCTTAAAATCATGTTTTCACCAGTTAATGTATGGGGGTGTTTTTGTGGCATCAAAAAAGTTGCTTGAATTACTGAACAAGGGAATAGCGCGTGAACTGCAGGTGGCTATCCAGTACATGTGGCAGCACGTCACGGTTACGGGCATCAAAGGCGCAATGGTTGAGGATGTCTTCAAGGAGATAGCGATTACTGAAATGAAGCATGCCGAGGAGATAGCCGAAAGACTGGCGTATCTTGGCGGAATTCCAACAGTGAAGCCGGACCCCATCTTTGTGGGTTCAAGCTTGGAGGAGATGCTTCGGCTGGATGAAAAAGCGGAAGAGGAAGCCATACGCCTGTACAAAACAACAATAAAAGTTGCAAACGATGAAGGCGACAGCACAACCCGAAGGCTCTTCGAAAGAATCCTCGCCGAAGAAGAGGAGCATATTGACACCTTCTCGAAGCTGCTGGTTGGAATGGTTCCCCTCACAGACCCAGAGCTGTAACAGCATCAAACAATGGCAAACACTTTCTCCCCTCTTTTTTCAACGCGTTATTCTTTTGTGTCAGCAGTTATTCTGTTCACAGGCAGAGTTTTTTGTGTAAAAGCTTATAGATTGGCATCTAGAAAGACTGTGAATGCCGGGATGGCAGAGTGGATAACGCGCAGGCCTTGAGAGTCTGTGGTCCCTTGGACCGCGTGGGTTCGAATCCCACTCCCGGCGCCACAAACACACCCACCGTCATTTATTATTTATTTTTGGGAAAATGGGGTGACTACAGGTTGCGCAGATGTAGTCACCTTTGTCTAAGCATTTTCTTAAGCGCCCTGTATTCCTTGAGCATTAACTCGAGAGTCGGACGTATGTTATGGTCTTTTCCGTACATTTGAAGTGCGGCATAGTATTGTGATCTGTTTCTCAGTTCAATATTCAAGGGCGGCAGATCATGCTTCAGCAAGATGTTGTTTAACAGTAGTCTCCCAACCCTGCCGTTTCCGTCTTGGAAAGGATGAATGTTCTCAAATTGGTTGTGAATAACAGCTGCTAAAACCAGTGGAGGATACTTTTTCTTATTTCGATTATACCATACAATCAGTTCTTTCAGCCGCCTTTCCACCTCCGCGGAAGGCACTCCACGGTGCACAACATTTCCAAAAGCATCTGTAACCACCACCTCTACACCCTTTTCTCGGAATTTTCCTGCAAAGGGCTTCGAGTTTTTGAAGACTATCCTGTGAAGCTTTTTGATGAGTTTTAGGGAAACATGCTCCTTTGTCGTGCGAATATAGTCGACTGCCTCGGCAACGCCGTAGGTTTCGGAGATATCCTCCTTGCTTCTATCCTCAGGCCATTCCCTCTTTCTGAGTATATCCGCAACTTCTTTGGCTTCTACAAGCGAGCCCTCAATTGCATTCGTGTCATAAGTGAAGGCTTCCTTAAACCTGTTCCAATCGAGTTCTGAAAGGTGGAGCACACGCAGTTCTCCACTTGCTCCAAGAGTTTCAAGCTCCTTCAGATCAGAAGGCGAAAGCACTGTAATGAACGGGTCGCGTATTGTTTGCCTTTTTTTTATTCTCTCTTCGAGTTCGGCTTCAGCGTGTTTTCTTTTCAGTTTCAGGTCTTGAGGGGACAAATCTGCGCCAAGGTAAACTCTGATTTTTCTGACGCTGCCTTTGACCCTGAATGAGTGCGCCAAGTAATACTTTTTATGTCCGTTTCTTTCGCGAATCTCTAAGTGCATAAGAAAGCTTGAGGTGACTACACACATTTAAGTTTTGTCACAGGTGACTACAAAAAGGGTTAGCCCCGATTGCTTTGAACCACGCAAGAACACAGTTTTTTTAACGCTGCCGTCCCTGCAATTCCCCAGAAACCATCAAAGCTGGTTCTACTGAGACAGGTTCTCACGTTAAATTTGAACGTGAATTTAGACCTAACTCGTGTCGCCACGAATCCCACATGAACCGGAAAACGTCGTGGGTTTGGCATTAAATTTTAACCCCAAACCCAGCGCGCGTTCATGAACTTCTCGCATTTGGCTGTTGAAGGATGCATCAAAAAAGGATGGAGATTGAAGGCTAAATCGTGTGCTTCTGTGGTTTCTTTAGTTACCGTCTTTTCCATTTTGGTCGCTTGCGCAGATAGCGTATGCCGACTATGGCTGCAACAGTTGACAGTAGCAACATTACGCCGATGGTTAAGCCCTCTGGGACAACTCCTAACTCATTAGTCTTCACCAGCCAGATATCGTTGCTGCCAGCACCAAACGAGCTTGTGTTTATCGTCAAAAGGTAGCCGCCATCGCTGGTTTCAAGCAAAGCATACGAAATCTCGGTGCCTGTTCCTCCATAGGTCATGTTCCACTGCAAATTACCCGCTGAATCCGTCTTAAACAGACCAGCATCTTGACCGTCGCCGCTGGTGTAGCCCACTATTGCATATCCTCCATCCATAGTTTGAATAAAGTGAGTTGGGCCATCACTTCCTGTTCCTCCATAGGTTTGGTTCCACTGCATATTGCCGCTTGAATCAATTTTAACCAACCAGAGGTCCAGACTGCCAGCACCAAATGATGTTGTAATGCATGCTATTGCATATCCGCCGTCGCTAGTCGGCTCTAGACATTGCCCGAATTCCATGCCTGTTCCTCCGTATGTCTTGTTCCACTGCATATTGCCCGCTGCATCAGTCTTAATGAGCCATGCATCGTTGGCGCCAGCTCCAAAAGAGGCTGTGGAGCCTGCTAGTGCGTATCCGCCGTCTCCAGTTTGGAGCACGTGAACTCCTACGTCATTGCCTGTTCCTCCATAGGTTTGGTTCCACTGCATATTGCCGCTTGAATCAGTTTTAACCAACCAGAAATCATTATTGCCAGCACCAAACGAGTTTGTTTGACCAAGTAAGGCATATCCTCCATCGACCGTTTGTTCCACGTGGTATGCGTATTCATTGCCTGTTCCTCCGTAGGTTTGGTTCCACAGCATATTTCCAGTTGCATCAATCTTAACAAGCCAGAAATCTTGACCACCGACACCAAACGATGTCGTATAGCCTGACATTGCATATCCGCCGTCGCTTGTCAGGCACATATCGCCGCTAGTCTCAGTGCCTGTTCCTCCGTAAGTCTTGTTCCACTGCATGTTGCCATCTGCATCTGTTTTGATTAACCAGAAATCCGAGCCACCAGCACCAAACGAACTTGTGTCTCCTAAGATTGCGTATCCTCCATCGCTAGCCTGAACAGTCTCCCCCGCAGCAGTGTCAGCGGCGGCTCCTCCGTAGGTCTTACTCCACATGCTGGCAGCGCATGCGCTAGGACAAACCACAGCTGAAAAAGTAAAAGAAACCAGAATAGCAATTACTAATCCTTTAATTTTTATTCTGTTGTGATTTTTCTTTCTCAATTTTTTTACCCCTTTTCCTTTTTTTATATATAAAGAAAGAATTGTGCAATACGTACTATCTTCCAAGCACCGTTATTGATATATACCCGTTAATATAATTTTGTGAAGAATTTCCTAAAAAATATAAGAATCTTCTATCTAAGCAGATTGCAATTTCTGACTTGAACACACCTTTATATTCAACATCAAAAATGCGCGCGCAAATTTTAACCCCGAAACCCAGAAGCGTGAACAATATTATTATTTCGTTTTGTTGTTTTGATATTTGATGACTGAATATTCTCTGCATTCCGAAATTAAACACTGGTACATGGTTTCAGGAGATGAACTTGAGGTTAAAGTAGAGGATTTCATAATTGACATTCTTAGAGGAAAGCTTTTAATCGAGATTCAGACTGGAAATTTTTCTGCTGTCAAAAAGAAACTGATTAAACTGCTTCTAAACAATCAGGTCCGGCTGGTTTATCCCATTGCTAAACTAAAATGGATAGTTCACATATCTGGGTCAGGCGAGTTTGTTAGGAGGAGAAAGTCTCCGAAGAAGGGGAAATTGACTGATCTTTTTTATGAGTTGGTTCATGCGCCCAGTCTGATTAAGGACAGGAATTTTTCGCTTGAGGTTTTGCTGATTGAAGAGGAGGAGGTAAGGTGTAATGATGGTACAGGAAGTTGGAGGAGAAGAGGGGTTAGCGTTAAGGATAGAAAGTTGTTGAATGTGTTTGACAGAATTGTTTTTGAGGACAGTCGAGACTTTCTGGAGTTTTTACCGAAAGAGTTGGATGGATACTTCACGAACAAAGTTTTGGCGTCCAAACTGGGGATTTCTATTAGGTTAGCTCAGAAAATCACTTACTGTCTTAGAAAAATGGGTGCAATATCAATTGCTGGCAAGAAAAGTAATGAATTGTTGTTCCAAGTTTCCTAGAATTGATTACGTGCACAGAGAGAGAAGGTCAAATTTTAGTTCTGTTGTCCGGTTCAACTTGGACGGTGAAGTGTCCGATTCCTGCTAGAGGCGGAAGGATGTGAGAAAGCAGTTGCTCTGCAGTTAAAGAGCGTACTGCACCATTTGAGCTAGTTTGGGTCCAGCCGTCCTTTCCTTTTCGATATTTCTGTACCCATCCATGCTTCGACATGATGTAAATTGTGCATTCAGAATTCTTCATGGCTATCCCTTCGGCAGATAAATATTAAAATTTAATGCTCTCCATGAAACAATTGGGAGAAGAAGTGAGGAATACTCACTCCAAAAACATGGAGAGTGATTATGTGAGAGCAGAAGAAATTATTGTTCGCAAAGCAACAAGTAAAGACACAGATGGCATAATCAATGTGTTGAAGTCAACAAAACTCGCTGAGGAAACGTGGAAAGAAAACGAGAGATGGGTGAAAAGAGCCCTACAAAAATCTCTGAGCAACAGAAACCACACAATTCTTGTGGCTGAGTTTGACTCCACAATTATCGGTTTCATCGACTGCATTGTTTTCCCTTCATTTTGGGAATGTACAAAACAAGGCATGATAAATCACCTTTTTGTACACCCTGCTTATCAGAGCAAAGGAGTTGGTGCAAAGCTTGTTAGAACTATTACCGAGCGTGCCGACGCAGAAGACATTGTCGAGATGCACGTTTCCACCGAGTGGGAGAATGCGAAAGCGCGAAAGTTATATGGCAAATATGGTTTCACAGAGGAGCGCTTGTTATTAGAGCGTTCTCAATAAAAACAGCTTATATTGACCTTGATTTCGCCCATAATCGAAAGTTTCCAATTGTGTGGGTTTGGGTTTGGGGATTAAAATTTAACCCTACCAACTAATCTCATTCTGAAGACCAATGTGTAGCCAAAAACAACCAAAAGAATACCAACAATAAAAATGGGAAACGTATATTCTCTAAAAGGATATATCGAATAAAAATACGGCTCTCCAGTATCAAATCTCCCGATTGCTAATGTTCTATATCCATAGACAAAAGCGGCAAACATAATAGCCAATGAACCTGAAATCCCAACCAAAAAACCAGGTTTTTTAGATTTTTCATATAACATAAAAGTGGAACCTAAGAAAAACAAAGCAATGCTTAAAATGATTAATGGTAGGGTACACTCTTCGATAGAAGTGCTCATAAGTCCCCAAACTAATGGAGAGGGACCATTAGGGGCATAAACAACAGCTGCACCAATAATACTCAATGAACCTAAAATCAGACAAATAAATCCAACATTGCATGAAGGAACACAAAATTTTCTTACTCCAATTACTTCTTCCTCTTTATCGTAGGTAAGGTGTGGCTTAGTTTTGTCTTGTTCAATTGTTTTTGTGTTTACCAAATTATTCCTTCTTGCTAAAATTCTCTCATAGAAAATTGACACACAACCCAAGATAAAAAATGCAATGCTTACAAGAAATAGGGGTATTGTATATTCTTTGTAAGGAGTTGCAATCCAGGTAAACCACCTTGTGGCTAAAACTCTGTATTCGTTAACAAGAGGTACACCAATAAGAAATAGCAGGCTTAAAATCATAAAGGAAAATCCCAATTTTTTAGGCTTTTTTTCAATATAGATGCCTATAAGACCAACTGCGAAAAAACCAGAACCAGCAAATAATAGAGCTAAACCATCAAATACAGCTTGCAGAAAAATACCTAAACTCTGCATATAAATTATGTATAGTGGAATAGTGACAATTGGCATTAAAACAATAGTCAAAACTGAAGCACCCTTGCCAAACCCTGTTTTCTTGCGTTCAATAAAGAACCATAGAACACCAGATACCAAAGCTACTAACCCAGCAAATGCAATAGGCATGCCTAAAAAAGACCCAAAGGATAGACTCACCATTAAGAATAAGCCTAAACCTATTCCTATTGGTATACCAATTAACAGTTTACTATATTTAGATGCTAGATTAAGCAAGCCGTATCAAATCCACATGGGCTTTGCCAGTCAACAGAATCACATTAACTCCAAATAGGATTTATGAATCTTTAATTCATTTACAGAACTTAAAAAGCAAAGGCGTTAGTTATCTTGAGCCATATATCTGATTCTGAACGTCTCTTTCCTAATTCTATGTTGGTTGGTTGGGTTAAAATTTAATCCCTGCAAAAAGGGGGGAGTTTGCGGGATAATTGTCGGGTGATATCCTCTATCAATCGTGGGTTCGAATCTCACTCAGGCGCCACAAACACACTCACGGTCTACATTGCGCGCATTTTTGGTTATGGGGCAAATCTTATTGCCTAATGTTCTTCATAACTGAAAAAACGGTGAATATGTCAAATCAGAATGCAGATAGACTGGAGAAGTTCAAGTCTATAACAACCGAGGTTTTCGCTTTGACGCTTGGCCTCGGCGCCTTCTCCCTCTCCATCGTTCCCCGAACCAGCATACTGGAGGTCGCACAGGCAGTCGGGGTCTTCGGCATCGCCTTCTTTTACATTGCAATAGTCTGGATCATCAATTTCAGGTTCTTCGAGAAATACCCCCTCTACGATAACATATTCCTCGCCCTTAACTTCGTGATTTTGTTCATGGTCGCTATTTCTCCCTTTCTGATGCAGGGATTTTCGCTGTCCTCAGATTTTGGAGATCAAATGTCGATTCTGTACGCATTGGACATAATGGGCATCTTTGCTATTCTCGGAGTTCTCCATCAGAGATACATCCTGCAAAACAAAGAACGCCTTGAAGCACAAAAAACGCGGGAAGTGAAAATGGACAGAAACATGCAATTCATTATAGCTCTGTGGTTTCTGATATCCGCCTTCATACCTCTGCAGTACAGGTTTATCTTCTGGATGTCGTTGCCCCCAATACCGCCCCTATACCGCCACCGCATAGGCCCACTACATGTGAAATAAAAAGCTAGGCAAATAATGCGAGAATATTGGTGTGAAGAAGATCTGGAGAGTGGAAAGGAGGGTTTGTGTCTCATGTTTGTTAATGGGGGAGTTGCATTACTTATTTTTTATAAAGGCTTTCTCGAGGGCTTCATCTCGTTGCTTGATAGAGTTGATTTCAAGCACATCTCTTAGCCGCTCATAGGTATATTCGTCGATTGTCTCGTCTTCTAGTTGAGCATCCAATCTTTCGAGTTGATCATTAAGAATCTGGTTTTCTTTCACTCTTTCTTTTACATACTTCCGTATCAACTTAACAGCGTTGCTTGATTTCCCCATGGCAAAGCCGAAAGCCATTGTCTCAACTCTAAAGACTTACTAAACAAAGGTCTAAAAAAGGAAGCCTCTTCCAACAAGAATATATCGGAATTCGTAATACCAACATATATATTAAATCATGATATTCAATATATGCCGTTGTGATCAAAACCACTTAATGAATGGTGAACAAAGAATGAAAAACACAACAAACTGGTATCTTTACACATCCTGCAAATCCAAAAAGAAACCAACAGACAAAGCTGAATCAGAAGTCGAAAACAAAGAGGTCGAAGACAAAATCAACTTGATAAAAAAAGCCATTCGTTAGCAGAATGCATCTGCGCTTAATCGGACGAATGCATTTACGTTAAAAAGTGTACGATTACTTTTTTTGACATATTTCATTGTTTGAAATAAACAGTATATGGCTTCTCCAAACTCTGAAGTTAACAGAGACAAAATGTCAGAGAAGAAACGTTCAAAAGAAGAGTTTGAAATATTTCTAAAATCTCTGTTTGATAAAGACAGCCCAAAAGTAAAATATCAAAATCCTGATGCGTGGAGAATTCCTCCCCAAGTTAAAAAGAAGAAAAATGATTAAGACAAAACATCCGATTTACACTGTTCACCCGCCGCAGACTTGAATCAACATTCACAAAAGCTCTCTTATAGTAAATTTTAGATTACTTAAAATGCATATTCCAATTTCACAGGCGTTATATACGAAGCAGAACCTTTGAAAACATTAATGACGGTAGCATAATGACCACTAATGTTCCTTCCGATAGATTACTCGAAAAAATAAAGGACGCAATTTCTAATCAATCGCCAATAGAAAAAAACAACACAAAATGCCCCCACCATTTTGGTTACTTGTCTGAATTACCCAAGGACAAACCCATTCCAGAAGAATGCCTTCTTTGCCCAAAACTGCTGGAATGCACCACAGCCCAATGAACAAACTTACGCAAAAGAGTGAAAACCCAAAAGAAAACTCCATCAACAATGGATTCGAACCCCACTCCCGGCGCCACCTAATACCCATTCATATTTGTAGTCTAATAGAGGTTCATTGTTGAAATCAGTGTTTTTTCTGGAAAACCAAGAGAGATAATGATTGTTTTATTCGTATCTTAGTGCGTCTACCGGTTTCAGTTTTGAGGCTCTCCATGCGGGGTAGATTGCGAAGATTACGCTGACTGCGATGCCGAAGCCGAAAGCGCCCATCAGCAATGTTGGAGTCAAAACAGGCGTTATGGCGAATGCGCCTGAGACTGCCCCTTGACCTGTCGCAACCGCGAAGCCTCCTCCAGTAAAGATTGTTGCAGCAACGTTTGCTAGTACCCAGCCTAAGCCTATGCCGAATGTTGCTCCCAGTAAACCAATTATCACGGCTTCACTGATGAATATGGCAAGTACTGTTCGGCTTTTCATTCCTAAGGCTTTGAGTATGCCAATTTCTCGTGTGCGTTCCATCAGCGAAACTATCATGATGTTCATTATTCCCACCCCCGCTACCAGAAGCGAGATGGCGGCGATTCCAGCCAAGAACAGCTCTATTGTGGAAAACACGCTTGAGATGGTGTTTAACACAGCTGTTGAAGATCTCACTGAAACTTGACCGCTGAAAGCATCTTCATCTTCTATGGCTTTAGAAACGCGGTCAATCGTTGCTTCGTCATCACTTGTTAGCTTCACGATTATTCTGTCAACCTCATCGGTTCCAAAGAAACTTTGGGCTTGCGAGATTGGAATGTAAACAGCCGAGTCTGAAGGCCCTGTGAGGCTTAAGCCCCCAATCTCTTCGAGAACAGCCGCAACAGTAACGAAGTGTGTTTCATTTTTTGGTGGTCGGACAGTAGTGTTAGTCCAGACGATTTCAACAGAATCATTTACGTCGCAGACTATCGTCCCATTTTGCCAGGGGTCGCTCACTCGTTTTCCAACCACAACCGCGTCATTGCTAGGGTTCAACGGTATTTCTCCGCTTTCGGCTACAAAGGTGCTACCGTAAATCTCTGAATAAATGGCAAAATCTACACCAACCACATAGGCTGTCACAGTTCGGTCTCCAGATTTGATGTATCCTACCTCTTGAATAACCGCCGCTGAAGTGACAACATCCTCAATTTCATTAATTATCTGAGTGTCAGTTACCACCAAACTGAAATCTGAACCTGCCCCACCAATACCGCCTCCAACACCAGAAAATATGCCGCCTCCACTTCCAGGCGAAACAATCAGCGTATCAGTTGCGAATCCCGATTTCAGCTGATCAGTTATAGTCGTTTGGAGTCCCTGACTGATAGATAGCAAAGCAACTATTGCCGCTATGCCGATAACTACGCCTAAGGTGGTTAAGCCTGCGCGAAGTTTCCTTAACCGTATTGCACCGAAAGCATAAGATAAAACGTCGCCTACCTTCATAGCTGATCAATCTCCTTGATTATTGTGCCATCAAGCATCTTCACGATTCTCTTTGCCTGCGTTGCCAACTGCTGATCATGGGTAATCATAATTATGGTCACACGCTCATCCTTGTTCAGCCGCTTAACCAAACCCATAATCTCCTTCGCAGTTTTGGAGTCAATGTTTCCTGTAGGCTCATCCATCAACAAAAACCGGGGATTATTCGCCAAAGCACGGGCAATAGCCACACGCTGGCGCTCACCGCCACTGAGCTCAGCAGGCTTATGATTCATCCGCTCCTTCAAACCCACGGTTTCAAGAAGTTCTTCAGCGCGCTTCCGTCTTTCATTCTTGTCTAAACCAGCGATGGACAGCGTCAACTCAACGTTTCCTTTTGCATCGAGGCGGGGAATAAGGTTGAAGAACTGGAACACAAAACCTATGCTTCGCCGCAGATCAGCCAGCTGATTATCATTCAACGTGGAAACGTCAACACCCTCTATGAACACTTTTCCTTCAGTCGGCTTGTCTAATGCGCCAATCATGTTCAGAAGCGTGGATTTGCCGCTTCCAGAGGGACCCAAGATTGCGACGAAATCGCCCTTTTCAACCTTCAAGTTCACTCCCCGCAGCGCATCCACCGGAACCTTTCCCAGAATGTAGGTTTTCTTCAGGTCTGCTGTTTCAACAACGGGCGTCGCCAAAACCATCAACTCCTAATTTTTTCAGTTAATTTCCCAATTTTTTCAGTAGACTCATCCAAGAATTGTTCAACTTCGTTCAAGGCTTGCTCTGTCAAGTTTTCTCGTAAAGCCACCCAAAGATTATAGAGGGATGCAACAAATTGCTTGATAGGTTCTTGAATTTTAATCAGTTTCTTGGAATGTGGGTCAATCCATAAAAAGAACATGGGTCCCATAGGCGCCACCTTTTTTTGCAGCTTGTCTTCAAAGTTTGCGTGTTCCTCAAAGAATTTTGCGCCCTTTTCTGTAAGCATGTAACGTTTAATTCCAGTCACTTCCCGGGGCAACTCTTCGGCATAACCATTCTCCCGAAGCCAGGTTAGAAGGGGATACACCGAACCTGGACTGGGTTTCCATCGTCCACCAGTTTGTTCCTCAATCTCTTCCATTATTTCCGACCCAGACATGGGCTTATCTTTCAAAAGTTTGAACACATAGAATCTCAGAAGCCCTTTGGGAACGCATGCTGTATGCCTTAACCATTGTCGTAAGGGACGAGCTGAAAGCTGTTTCTCAATTTCCTTTAACCGTTCCTCTGAGAGGTAGTACTTGTCATCAACCTTTACGAAAACACCTAGCAGCCTTGGGGAACTCCGCAAGAAGATTTTGAATTTCGGTGAAAGGCCCAATTCCTCAATGCTCATCGCCTTCTCAGGGGTTACGGCTCCCTTCTGACGGAACTTTTCTACCTCTAAAAGAACCATCTCTTTTAGTTCAGCAAATCGACCAAGCATAATATCACAGGCGATATCACACACGATATCAGGTGTGATATAAAAACGTTACTCACGTATACATCTTCCAACCATCTTTTAGTCCACGCAAAAATGTATCTGAGTCAGTGTTAAAATGCCGTTGATGATACCAGATGACTGGGCAACCCGCAGTTTCGGAGGAAAGCTGACTTTGTGGCTGTTATTCAGACGATTAGCTTCTGGTGCCCGATATCAGATTTTGTACAAGACCGTTAATTTCCCCGTTTGCTCGCCCCACAGTTTCTAGCATTTTTTCTCCTTTGTCCGTTAAGGTGTAGACTCGTTTCCGTTGGTCCATCTCGGCGTTCACGAGACCTTTCCTTTCCAGCGAATAGAGGAGGGAATAGACTGTTCCTGAACTTACCAAGACATTGAATCTTTTGTGAATGAGGGTTATAATGTCGTAGCCGCTTAGGGGTTTCTCTTGTAGCTCACCTAACACCAGCATGTCCATGAAAGTTTTTATGGTTCGCCTTCGCAAGTTTTCTACAATTTTTGTGGGCATTTAATCAGACTCCAACTTAGAATTAGACTGTTCTATAGGTTTTTCTATATAACGTTTACATATAATTCCAATTCTGAATCTGACTACAACAAAAAGTTATTTAGGGCGGAGTCTGAATCTGAATAGACAAAAAGTGAATTTGGCTTCAAGTACAGGTGAATTCAGTAAATGGATAATTTTAACAACCTAATGTTTGAAGCGTTGGATGATACACTCAGGCTAATGCTTGGAGAAAGAGTCTCCAAGTTGATTCACTCACTTACAGAAAGGCAGGCATCACTGAAACTGAAAGAGGTCGGCAACAACATTGAGGTTATTATCTCCTACCTAGAGAAGCTGCTGGGTAAAGAGGGAGCACACATTATCCAGACGGCTAGCATCAAACGATTATGTCTCAAGCTTAAACAAGAATATGAAGAGGTGGAAGCCCACTTTTTGTTTCTCGACGAACTCTATGAAATGAAGTTCAAGCTTTTGGCTTCCTCGCTGAATAAAATTCACTCAGCCCATAACTGAGAGGCTAAATAGTAGAGCGAAACAAAAACTGTTAAGCTTGTGTCAAAGAGAGATAGACTGTTTATTTTAGCTTAGATGGCAGGCTAACAGGCAAGCCTGCAAAAAACGGTCAATCAAAGAACTGGGTTTCTCCCCCCCAATATAGCTGCTTTAGCCATCAACTTTTTTGATCCAGATTTGTTAGATACTCCACCATGAAGGTTTTATAATGGTCTACAGAGGATTTTTGTATAAGAATAACCGAAAACTTCAGAAACTTATTCCTCAAACTTATATACAACAATAAAAAAAGGAACGTGGTTGGAGAAAACCCTCGTGACTTCTGAGGTCTTGGCGTACGCGGTTGCACTCGGGGCAGTTGCAGTAGCTTTGATAACAATCTACATTATGAGGCGTGGAAGACAAAACATCAGCACAGAACCGCTGGAAGTCTCCGAGAGTGCCGCGATATTGCCCCTGACGGGAGAACACACCATTACGCCTTTCGACGCTCAGAAATCTAGAAAGGAACTCAGAACATTAGACGTGGAGAGGGAAATTCTCAGTTTCGGCATCCGACGCATCTACGAAGCCCAGGCTGAAGGCAAGATAGACGAGAAGGAAAGAGACCGCTTAGCAGAGAATTACAAGCAGAGAATGCGACAGATCAAAGAATCCATCACCGAAAAAGAGTCAGTTGTAGCCCTCCACGAACTGGAATCCATGCAAGACGACCTTATCAAACTGTTCAATGACCGTTTCGATGAGATAAACAATAAGATAGGGGGCTTGAGGGTGAACTTGGGCATAAAGCCGAAACCTGAGGTCGCCGAACCTTCACCAGAGTTGCCGCCTTCTCGACTTGAAAAAGCCGAAAGGAAGCGGAAGCCCTCGAAGCCGAAGAAAAGTGAGGCTGAAGAGAGAATTGACCAGATAAGAGCTGAGGTAGAGAAGGTTTTGGAGCGGCTTGGGCAAATGGAAACTGAGGCCTGAAAAGGTGACTTGGAGAGAAGAAGCTAAGCGAAGGGTAGCCTTGGAAGCGGTTAAGCATGTGGAAGACGGTTTTGTTGTAGGGCTGGGTAGTGGAAGCACAGCTGCTTATGTCATCAAAGAGATAGGGCGCCTGATGCTTCAGGAAGGGTTACGAGTTCTGGGAGTTCCAAGCTCCAGTCAAGCTATGATGCTGGCTGTGCGGTCAGGCGTTCCCTTGACGAGTTTAGATGAGAATCCTGTTCTGGATTTGGCTATAGATGGCGCTGACCAGATTGACCAGAAACTTAACTTGATTAAGGGCGGGGGCGGAGCATTGACAAGAGAGAAGATTGTTGCCTCAGCAGCTAAACAGTTTGTTGTAGTGGCGGATGAGACGAAGCTGGTGGAAAAACTGGGAGCAGACTGCCGGGTTCCGGTGGAGGTTTTGCCCTTTGCCTTGGCGGCAGCTACGGCGGATATAAAGGAGTTGGGTGGGAAGCCGCTTCTGCGGGAGTCTAAAGGGAAGGTTGGTGCAGTGGTGACGGATAACGGCAACTATATTGTTGATGTGGATTTTGGGGCTATAGCCGATGCTGAAGAGCTGAATAGGCGGCTCAAGCTTATCCCCGGCGTAATCGAGACAGGTCTCTTCCTTGGAATGGCAGACCTAGTTTACCTGGGCAAACAAGATGGAATTACCAGATTGGAAAAGAAGTAATTGTGTTCACAAAACATTGTTAAAGAAAATGTGTTCTTTTCCCTCTTTGTGTGTAATAGTAACTTTGGGGGGATGTGTGGCTGTTTGATGTCTTCTGGACTGAGGCATTCAGATCTTTGATGCCATGGGCGGAACTCTTTTTTCGCGGAGTCACAGTGCTGGGTTCCGAATACTTCTATGTAGTGCTTATTGCGATCTGGTTTTGGGCAGTAGATAAGCGAGAGGCGATGCTGGCGGTTTTCGTGCTGATTGTTTCCGTTGTTTCAAGTTATTGGTTGAAAATAATTTTAAGGAATCCGCGACCTCCAGTAACGAACTGGCTTTCTGGGGTGCATGCCCCTAATTATAGTCTACCCAGTGCACATGCACAAAACTCCATGGTTATGTGGGGTTGGATGGGGTTAAAGAGCAGAAGTTGGTGGATGGGTGCTCTTTCTACAGCCTTGATAGGGCTGATAGGGTTGTCAAGAGTGTATATTGGGGTACACTGGCTCGGCGATGTTGTTGCTGGCTGGGCAGTTGGCATTCTCCTTCTGATAGCGCTGTGGAGGCTAGAGGAGCCAAGCCGTTCTTTTCTATCCAAGTACAACCCGAATTTACAGTATCTTGGTCTCGTCATCTTTGGTTTAGGAGCCCTGATCTTAACCGAGACTCTTTCCCCACTTACAGCTGAGGGATTAGCGGCTAACTTCGGTCCAAGCGGCGGATTGATAATCGGATTGGGGATAGGGCTGGCTCTTGAAAAAAGATATGTAAACTTTGAGATAACACCCAAACAGGGGGAGAAGTGGCGAACAGCATTAAGAGTAATCCTCGGTTTAATCATGGTCTTTGCTATTGCAGCAAGCTTATCGCTCATGCTTCCAGAAGAGGTCTATTGGATGGGCGCAATCCAGTATGCTTTAGTTACGATTTCGGTTATCTTCATCTGGCCACTTCTATTCAAGAAGCTCGGTCTCTAGACGGTTGAATTCTAGCTTTTTTATGGTATTCTCTGCTGTTTCTGAAATTTACTTGGTAATTTGGTTCTTGGGTGTGTTTTTGCAACAAGTTATACTGTTACTAACCAGGTTCCTGCGAACATTAGGGCTATTGCAGAAGTCTTCAATGTTATCACTCTTTAGTTGTTTCTTCTTTGAGGAGTTGTGGCGCTACTCGAATGTGTTGTAAGACGGGGGTTCAATGTTCGGTCGCTCTTTTGGACATTTTTCAGTCGTTTACGTTGTCTAAAATGAAACATGTATTATTTTTACGGATCTGTAATCAAGAAATAATAAATATGGAGATTAAGAAGTGTCTCTTGTGGGTAATGGAGAACGCTAACCATGAAACAAGGGGCTAGAAAAAAACTCTCACTACTAACATTCATCCTGTTACTGTCAACTGTCACATTTTTTGTAGGCGCAGATGGTGGTGAAACATGCGCCTTTGGTAAGACAAACATGATTCCATACAATGTGACCTTTGTTGAATCGGGTTTAGCTTCTGGTACTAGCTGGTCGGTCACGTTTAACGGTGCGCCCCAAGCGTCTACTTCGGCTTCAATCAGCTTTACTGTGCCAAACGGCATCTACGCTTATTCTGTCAGCGTGCCCAGCGGCTACACATCATCTTCGACATTATCAGGAACCTTAACGGTGAATGACGCAAACGTCATAATAAACATAGAATTCACTCCAATTTCACCTCCTTCTTACACACTAACAATGCTCGTTGTTGGTGAGGGAACAGTTTCTCCGGGCAATGGAACTTATGTGCAGGGCACAAACGTTTTTCTTGAGGCGATAGGTGCTGATGGCTGGAGCTTCAGCGAATGGAGCGGCGACACATCGGGTACAGAAAACACTACAATCACAATGGATGGAAACAAAGTTGTTACAGCCACATTCACCCAAAACGAGTACAGCCTAACAATGCTTGTTGCTGGCGAGGGCGCAGTTTCTCCAGGCAACGGAACATACTTGTCTGGATCGAGTGTTCCTCTTGAGGCAATACCCTCTGATGGCTGGAGCTTCAGCGGATGGAGCGGAGACGCAACAGGAACCACAAACACCACAATCGTCATGAACAGCAACAAAGTAGTAACAGCCACATTCACTAACACTGTAATCCCCGAGTTTCCGTCAACAATCCTGCTACTTATCTTTCTGATTGCAATGTCGGCAATAGTCATACTCTTCGGGAGCAAGCAGCTAAACGTTCCTTCCGCTAATCTGCAGAAAAGAGAGAAAAATATCTGAGTTACCAGCGGCAACCTAGAAAGCGTAAACACCTCCTTAGCACATTTGAAGTTACACTGTTACCAGCCAAGTTCCCGCGAACATCAGGGCTATTGCAGAAATCTTCAACACAATTACTCTTGTAGTCATCTCTTCCTTGAGGTGGTGGGGCACGAATAAACTTGACAGTAGCACGTAGATGAAGACGAAGAAGTGCTGCAAGCCTGCAAATGCGGAGACTAGAGAGACGTAACCCGTAGATGCGGCGATCAGCCAGCATATTGTTCCCAAGAAGTACACTCCCTCTCCCACAAGCACTACAAAGAAGGCTCTTTTTCCAACAGCATTAACGGCTTCAGTGAATTCTCTGCGTGGTTTAGAAAAAGTCAGCAAGAATAGGACGCCCAAGAAAGAACCCAATATGTTCCAGAAGAACACTGACCAGTAGTTTATGTGGCTTAGAAGAAATTTTTCTAAAATGGCGTGTACAGCAAGAACCACGCTGAAGGGTATCATGAATTTAAGCGCAGCAGAGAAGGACTTTCCGCTTGCCGAGTTTCTATACGAAATCAGCACTGAGGCGATTACGATTATGGCGACCCCAAAATATCGTTGCGCACTCAAGATTTCGTTCAAAAACATAACGGACAGCAAGACAACGAATATGGGTATAAACTGGAACAGAGGCGTTATCCTCGAAATCTCCTCCACCATAAGAGCCTTAGAGTAAAACCAAAACGCCAAAAGCGGCATAAGACCAACCACCATAGCAAAAAATACATACGGAAAAACGAAGCTGACAGGCGTAACCAAACAGATGATGACAGCGAAAAGAAAATCTACGAAACCCATAAAAGACAGCATAGAAAAATAGCTCCGAAACTTCTTGGTCATAAGAAACTTGTAAAAAACATTATTCAAACCCCAGAACGCCGGGCACAGCAAAGCAAACACAAGCCAATCCATCGTTATCTCAAACCAAAAAATGTAAGAGAATAACTCGCTGATAACCTTTCAGAAACTCAACACACACCCATATTAGGAGCCTAATAACAGTGCTATGTTGAAAACAGTCTTTTTCTGGAAAACGAGTAGAACACAGGAACATGGTTACAAAAAGATATAAACGAATCCTGCAACCGTTAAGATTCGGGGAAGACGGGCCCGTGGTCCAGTTGGTTAACTCCATTTGAGGCCAAAAGACGCTTCCCTCACGCGGAAGAGATCGCCGGTTCAAATCCGGCCGGGCCCACCACCAAAATCATTTATCGGGAAGCCTAACTTTTTGGAGGTTTTCCCATATTTTCCGAGCCGTCTCATCCAAGTCGCTTCTTTCCGGCTTTTCTAACCCCTGATGCTCCACCATGGCGCCTACGGCTTTTGACAGCGGGTCTCCTCTGAATCTGGGGATAACATGAACGTGAAAGTGCATCACTGTCTGGCCAGCAGCCCTGCCGTTAAGCTGAAGAACGCTGATGCCCTCGGCGCCAACGGTCTTCTTCACGGCAGCACTGACTCTCTTAACCACCGAGAATATGTCAGCTAAGGCATCCTCAGGGACCTCATAGATGTTCTCCCAATGTTCACGGGGAACAACCAAAGTGTGACCGATGTTGGCGGGATTCAAATCCATAAAAACCACTACAGCAGCATCCTCGTAGACGATGCTTGCATGCGCTTTGCCTGAGGCTATGCCGCAGAAGGGACAAACCACACTCATTTCTTCTTCACTCCGATAACTCAGCCTTCTTCTTGCAGGGGTTAATATTTTACGGTTCAGCTTCACGGTCAGCTGGACCATCGGCTTTTCAAAAAGCTTAAAAAACAAGTTGTGGTTCATGTTGAGTGGCGCCGAGGTAGCTCAGATTGGGAGAGCACCCGACTCAACAGCAGGCGTTGTTGGGGGTGAAGCTGAAGACCGGGTTGTCGCCAGTTCAAGTCCGGCCCTCGGCACCACAATTTTATCTTTGCCATGAACCTGTGACGCTTTTCTATAACCCATCAGCGAAGCATAAAATAGCATTAATATCTTTTCTCTGCAACCTAAAATTGTTGAAAGCGGTATCAACTGCCTCAGAAAACCGTTTAGGTTCAGAAGAATATAATGGAAAGAAAATAAGAAGTTTATCCTCCTCTTTGAAGCATTCAATCGCCGCTAGGGATAAATCTAATTCTGGGACATCACTTGGAATTAAAACTTCTAGAATTTCATCATATTTTATTTCTCGCAGCTCAGGTTCTTGTCTTCTTGAAAAGAATCCTTGAGCTTTACCTGGAAAATATACAATTATTCTTCTTTCAGTTACAATGAAAAGTTTCTTTTTTCCTCGTTTACTCCCTTCCCTTCCTTCAACCACATAAAAAACAAATTCTCTTGCTTCAAGCATTCTTCTAACTGCTTCAGGTATCAAACTTAATCTTTGGTTGTGCAAATGCTGAATTCTTTTCTGTTCAATTCTAAGAATGCTCAATTCACGTGGCTTTCTAGTAAGTAATTTTCCACAAAAAATACAAAAATAGCTTCCAGAACCAATGGATTCTCCACAATCCGGACAAATGCATTCTTTTTCTAAAGTTAAGATGTTATTCCGAAAACTTAATTGAGTTCCACAATACTGACATCTTTTACTTTGAGAAGAGATTGGCGCGTTGCAATTCGGGCATTTTATTGCAGCCGGTTGCATTCTCATCCCCCAATAAACGATTCTCTGAATTGGTATTTAAAATACTACGGATGTCCTCCGATTTAGTATATCACCCTCAATTTTGCTTTTTTATATATTTCCTTCAGCATCTCAATCCCATGAGGATTATAGTGTTTAGTCAAAACATTCTTCAGTTTGCTTTGTTCTATTCCCCTTTTTCAAACAGCAAATAATGATTGACAGCCATCATTGCCCCAATTCCAGCACAAGCATAAGTATGAAGATGCCAGCCTTTCTTTTGCCATTCTTCAATCATTTCACCAACATTTTTATGATCTCCAACTAACACACATTTCCACTCTTTCAAAAACAATCACCTCAAAACTTAATATTTAGAAAGAAATTAATTTGCTTTTTCATAGATTTCTTTTAGCAGTCTTATTCCTTGAGGAGTGAAGTGTTTAGCCAGAACGTTTCCAAGTGCTCTGCCCTACCCGCAAACATTTTTAAGAGTTGTTGCTGGAAATACGATGAAGAGTTTAGGAAGAATGTGAGGTTTTATGTCTCTTCTTGATTTGATTCTCAGCCGAAGGAGCATTAGACGCTATGAACA